>SL_3KL_010_SEDDRAFT_10000038_pt1 | contig 68938 bp, 61 predicted proteins | sample SodLakKL_010_SED_2_FD_10381 | JGI IMG/M metagenome (IMG submission 10381)
CCGGGCAGTTGAAGAACACACGCCTCAGAGCGTCTTTCAAGCCATGGCCCAAACGCTGCGAGAAGGGAGCAGAGTTCTTGTCACCTTTCCCTTTACCCCGCCAGACCACGACCAGTGGTCTGCTCAGATGGTGGCCCGGGGATTCCTTCGCATATTCAGAGATGGTAAGGTTCGGGAGCTGGAAGATGAGGATGCCGAAACATTGCGTTCCTTGAAAAAAGGTGAGGTCCTGGTCGTGGTGGACCGCCTCTCCTGGGGCCGTGCTTCCGCCAGGCGAGTGACCGATTCCATCCAGACAGCCTTCCTTGAAGGCAAAGGCAAAATGGCCATCGTGGTCCTTCCCGCCCAAATCATGCCTTTCACAGAGAATCTGAGCTGCCCTCACTGTCCTGATTCTCCATCTTTTCCTCCTGCGACCCCCAATCTCTTTTCCTTCAACAGTCCATTGGGGGCTTGCACCGAGTGCCGTGGGTTTGGAAGGATCATCGGGGTGGACATGGATCTGGTGATTCCTGATCCTCGCCTTTCTCTCCGTGAAGGAGCCATCAAGCCCTGGTCTTCCGATCGAAGCGAATATGATGATCTCCTCAACTTCTGCGCTTCCCAATCCATTCCCGTAGACATTCCTTTTCAGGATCTCTCGCAGAAACAAAGAGACAAAATCATTCTGGGCAATGAGCATTTTTATGGTGTGCAAGGCTTTTTCCAATGGCTGGAGAGCAAAACCTACAAAATGCATGTGCGCGTTTTTCTGTCGCGCTACCGCGCTTATACTCCCTGTCCCGCCTGCGGTGGTTCCCGCTATCAGCCTTCCACACTCCTGTACCGCTTCGAAGGTGCAAATCTGGCGGAGATCTGCTCCTGGTCCGTTGAGAAAGCCCTCAATTTTTTTTCTCGTGCAGGGTCAAAAGTGGAGCAAAACAACAATGCTGCGGTCCTTCTGATTTCGGAAATCAGCAGGCGGCTGGATTTCCTGTGTTCCGTGGGCCTCGAATACCTCACCCTGGATCGCCAGTCCCGGACCCTCTCGGGTGGCGAAGTGCAACGGGTTCACCTGACAAAAGCACTGGGCTCAGCCCTGGTGAATGTGCTTTACGTCCTCGACGAACCCAGTGTGGGACTTCACTCCAGGGACCAGGAGCGCCTCATGGGCCAGCTTCAAAACCTCGTGGAACTGGGAAACACGGTCGTCGTGGTTGAACACGATCCCGAAATGATCCGCTTTGCCCAGGAGGTCATCGACATGGGCCCCGGAGGCGGCGACCAGGGCGGCCAGGTTGTTTTCCAGGGAACCCCCGGCGAGCTTGAACATTTTCCGGAAAGCCTGACAGGGGGATATCTTTCGGGGCGCCTCTCCGTCTCGTCCTTCCATGAAAGGCGTCCGCCCCGCCGGGACCGGACTCTGCGGCTGAAGAACGCACGGGAAAACAACCTGAAAAATCTGACCATCGATTTCCCGCTGGGTCTCCTCACGGGCATTTGCGGAGTCTCCGGTTCGGGAAAGAGCACCCTGGTGGAAAAAACCCTCTACGGCCATTACCTCAGAATGAGAGGCCGGCCAACGGAGTCTCCCGGTGTTGCGGAAGGCCTCGAGGGGCTGGACCAGGTCGATGAAATGCTCCTGGTGGACCAGCAGCCCATAGGGCGCACACCACGCGCCAACCTGCTCACCTACAGCAAGGCCATGGACTCCATTCGAAAAATCTTTGCCTCCCAGCCCGAGTCCGCCGCACGGGGTCTCTCCCCCGCTCATTTTTCCTTCAACGTTCCCGGGGGACGATGCGAACTCTGCAAAGGGGAAGGGTACGAACGGATTGAGATGCAGTTTCTGGCCGATGTTCATGTGCGATGTTCCCAGTGCCGAGGACGGAGATTCAAAGAAGAAATACTGGATATTCGCGCAAGGGGACTTTCCATCAGTGATGTCCTGGAATGCACCGCCCGCCATTTGAAGGAGCGATTTGCAGACCACGAGGCCCTGGTGAAAGCTTTGGATCCCATAATTTCCATGGGCCTCGAACATCTGCAGCTGGGTCAGCCTTTGAGCACCCTTTCGGGAGGCGAAGCTCAGCGCCTGAAACTCATTCAGCACCTCAAGTCACCAACGGGCCCGCACAAAGGCAAGAGGGGAAAAACTGGCCACAAAGTGTTTTTGCTCGATGAACCCACCACGGGCCTGCATCCCCACGATCTGCAAAAGCTCCTCAACGTTTTGCAGCAACTGGTAGATCTGGGAAATACGGTCCTTGTGGTGGAACACAACATGGACCTTCTTGCCGCTTGTGACTGGCTTTTGGAGCTGGGTCCGCGGGGTGGCCTTGAAGGGGGGAGCCTGGTTTGCCAGGGGCCTCCCGAGGTGGTGGCCGGCGTGGAGACAAGTCCCACAGGTCCCTTTCTCAGGAAAAAACTGAAACTGGAAAGCCATGCGTCACATGCGTCAGAAAAGGGCTTGCGTGCCATTTCCGAATCCTGGAAAACGGAGTCCATGAAGAAGACAGGGGGCACGCAGCCTTCGTCGCATTCGGAAAACCCATTTGCCCCTCATTTATTCCAGGGGGAAAAAATAAGTGGCCTGGCAAAGGAATCCATCCTGGTGCGAGGAGCTCGCGAACACAACTTGAAAATCCAGGAAGCTGCCCTTCCCAGAAACCAGATGACCGTGCTCACGGGACTCAGTGGTTCGGGGAAATCCACCTTGGCCTTTGATGTGCTGTTCGCAGAAGGCCAGAGGCGCTACCTGGAATGCCTTTCCACTTATGTGCGGCAATATTTTCGAATTCTGGAAAAACCTGATGTGGACCAGGTGTGGGGTCTTCCCCCCACCGTTGCCATCGAACAGCGGACCAGTCAGCTCAACCGCAGGTCTACAGTGGGAACAATCACGGAAATATATCACTTTCTGAGGCTCCTTTTTGCCAAGCTCGGAAAACAGAGATGCCCCCAATGCCAGCGTGATCTGGAGGCCCTCTCCCTGGACCGTATTCTCGAGATTGTCCACCAGGAGTTGAAGAAGAAGGACACATGCCTGTATGCTCCCGTTGTTCTGGGACGAAAGGGAATTTACAGGGATTTATTTCAAAAACTTCTGCGCATGGGATTTGAACGGGTATACGTGGACGGACAGGAACTTGCCCTCAACCCCATTCCCTCACTGGCTCGCCATCGGGAACACGACATCGACGTGCGCATCACGCACTCTGAAAGCCCGGACGCTAAAGGGGCCAAGCTTCGAAACCTTTTGGAAAAGGCCCTGGCCCTGGGGGGAGGTTCCCTGGTGCTCCGAAGAAAACATGAAGAGCGGATTCTGAGCAAACATCTCTTTTGCGTCCATTGCCACAAGGGGCTGGCACCCCTTGACCCCAGGCTTTTTTCTTTCAACAGCCGGCATGGTGCTTGCCCGGCCTGCCAGGGGATGGGATCCACCAGGAAATTGAATTTGGAACGGCTGGCCGGTCCTTCTGATGTGCCTCTTGAAGAGGGGCTCTTGAAATTTCTGCGTTCCCATGTCTGGCGTGAAAAGTTCCAGCAGCCGGGCAAACGCCTGGAAAAGCAGTGGTCGGAGAAGTTGGGCATAGACTTCCGCTCCTCTTTTCAAGACTTGCCTTCAGATCAGAAGTCCAAAATGCTCCATGGCTCCAAGGGAAAACCGGCCGGTTTGCTCCCCCTTCTTCACGAGGCGGTGCAGGACTTCACCATAGGAAAGGTTTTGGAACCCTATTGTGAAGACATCCCCTGCTCAGATTGCAGCGGTGAGAGGCTGAATGAGCAGGCAAGATCGGTCTTCTTCAAAGGTCTGACCATTGGCTCCCTGGCCCGGCACAACCTTAAAGACCTTCTGCATATCTGGCGGGAATGGACTTTTGAGAAACGGGAAAAGCCCATTGCGCTGCCCATCAGGCAGGAAGTCACCGAACGGCTCCAATTCCTTCATCATGTGGGGCTGGACTACCTTTCCCTGGATCGTTCCGGTGACACCCTTTCGGGGGGTGAGGCTCAAAGGATACGCCTGGCCGCTCAATTGGGCACCAACCTCAAGGGGATCTGCTACATTCTTGATGAACCCACTATCGGGCTGCACCCCACAGACAACAAGAAACTCCTGGACAGCCTGGAAAAGTTAAAAGACAAGGGAAACACCATCATCGTCGTGGAGCACGATGTGGACACCATGAAGCGTGCCGATCTCCTCCTGGAGATGGGACCCGGGGCAGGGCATGCGGGTGGTGCCGTCACAGCCATGGGCACTTTTTCGCAGCTGTGCGCCAGGAGCGAAACCCTCACGGGCAAATGGTTCGGCACCTGTTCCGATCCCCTGCTGGACACATCGGGGAGAATAGAGCCCGGTCGCGGGGGGTGGGTGGAATTTGTGGGTGCGAGTGTGAGAAACTTAAAAAACATCCATGTCCGCATACCTCTTGGGACCATCACGTGTGTGACGGGCGTCTCGGGTGCCGGAAAAAGCACCCTGGTCCAGCGCGTGATCCATCACGGCCTTTTGACCCGGATGGGGCGACGGCAGGAGGATCCGGAAAGTGCCGTGAAGGACATTCGCGGTTATGAATCGCTCAAGCGCGTTCTAGAAGTGGATCACAACCCCATCGGGCGCACGCCACGATCCATTCCCGCCACCTATGTGGGCGTGTGGGATGAGATTCGAAAACTCTTCGCCATGCTTCCCCAGTCCAGGGAGCGGGGATTCACAGCAAGCCGTTTCTCTTTCAATGTCAAAGGAGGGCGTTGCGAGGAGTGCAAAGGGCAGGGACAGGCTCGAGTGGAAATGAATTTTCTCCCCGATGTGTATGTTCCCTGCCAGACGTGCGGAGGAGCCCGTTTCAACGAAGAAACTCTCGCTGTGCGCTACAGGGAGCGAAATATTTCTCAGGTCCTTCAAATGAGCATGGAAGAAGCGAGTCGCTTTTTTGAACCCTACTCCAGAATAGCCCGGCCCCTGAAAGTCCTGACCGAACTGGGACTGGGCTATCTGACGCTGGGACAGGCCAGCCCCACCTTGTCCGGAGGTGAAGCTCAGAGAATCAAGCTTGCGGGAGAACTGGGAAACAGCCGCTATCCCACCCTCTACATTCTGGATGAACCGACCACGGGACTGCACCGGGCTGACGTGAAACGCCTTCTGGACGTGCTGCGTCATTTGAGAAACCAGGGACACACAATCCTGATCATTGAACACAACATGGACCTGGTTTGGGCAAGCGATCACGTGCTGGACATGGGACCCGGAAGCGGCGAGGAAGGGGGATGCATTGTGGTTCAGGGGCCTCCCCAAGAGATCGTTCGTATGCCCAGTGAATCGGCCACGGCAAAGGCTTTGCTGCCCTATTTCACGGAGAGGGGAGATTTTTCCGATGATGCTTGCCAGGAGTGAGAATTGTCAACCCATGTCACTGGAAAGTTGTGAAGTTCAGAAAAGATCCTTGGCCGTGCACCCTCTGTTGAACCAGCTGGAAAAAAGACCGCTCACCTCCAGGCGTCTGACTAGAGTAAACCACGACACAGCCGGGGATACTTACCGCTGCTTCCTTCCGGACCTGACGGGGTTCGTATTCGACTGTTGCGCGGTGTCCAATCGACGCAGGGATTAGAGGCAGCCTCTCCAGCCAAAGCCCGCCAGAGGGAATTCAGTCTCGCTGAGCGGATTTCGAGTTACAGGGCACCGCTAACTCCCCACCTAGCACGACCAAGGTTGAATGAACCTGCATGATGTTCAGCTTTTAACATTCCTCTGTGAGAATTGCAAATCCTATCCAGGAAAGCTTTTGGAAAGCTCAACACAGGCAAAAAGCTTCATCACAAGAATTTTTTTTTTGATCTTTTTAGCCTGTCTTCTTCAATTCAAACAAAGCAAGCAGGAGAGAAATCTATGGAATACTGCAGCAAGTGTGGTGTTGTTATTGAAGACAACGAGCTCCGCCTTCACCATGGAAAAGCAACCTGCGAAGATTGTTATCTTGATCTCGTTTTCCAGCCCAAAACCTGCGACCCCTGGTCTGTGCACAGCGCCAGGTCCCTCCAAAAGCATGGATCCTCCACTTTGCCCCTCACGGATCGCCAGAAAAACATGCTGGATCTTCTTCGGACAACGGGCGGCATGAAACCTCAGGAACTGGCCATGAAACTGAATATTTCAGAGCGGGAACTGGAACGGGAAGTGGCCGCCTTGCGTCACATGGAAAAAGTGAGGGCCGAACTGAGAGAGGGAGCCAAATACATCAGGCTTTGGTGATGGAGTTGGGTGGCGAAGATGGTCCCTTGCGCGACCTTTCCCTCATTGGTCAGAGGAAAGTCCTCTGAAATGGGAAAGACTTTTGTCAACAGCCCTTTCATGGACAGTGCAAACAATTACGGACCACCGATGGGCTTCAAGTGTGAGACCATGGGATTTCTGACCCTCTCAACAGTTCTGTACTCCTGTTCATATGTCCAGCTTTCTGAAAAACAGCAAAAAAACGAGCACGACAACGTTTTTGCAGGCATGCTGAAAGGGGAGTGGAGTTTCTAACGGCACATTACAGATTTTCTCTTCCAAAGATCCCCCTGACCCATCTGACTTTGGGTTCGGGGGTTATTCTTTTCCCCCTTGACAAAGCAAGAAATTCAAAGACATAAAAAGTTCAGATGAACCGGGCACGCCCGTAGAAAGATGAATCCCGGTTCTGACGACCCCTTCTGCCCTGGAATAATGAAATCACGGATGATTATCCGGCCCGTAAGGAGCGGAGTGAGCTTGGCACAAAATCAGCTTTTGAAGTCCTTCAAACCCCAGAATGTTCACCTTTTGGCAGCTCTGCCTCAAGAATACAGAGCTTTTCAAAGGCTTTTTCATTCCCGCTGGCATCAGCGCCACAAGGAACCCTTTAGGCAATTCCACTGCCGAAAGGGACGCCAAGACTTTTACCTCACGGAAACGGGCATGGGGCAGGATGCCATGCTCCGAGCCCTTCAGTGGATACTGTCGAGCACTCCTCACCCGGATTTTCTCCTTTCTTTTGGATATGCGGGAAGCCTTTCCACCGACCTGCACGTGGGGGATGTGTGTCTCGTGGTGCGTGTGAAAAACTTGGAGTCATTGGAAAAACCCTCAGTTGAATTCCGTGCAGAACCGGAGATGAAGGATATCCTCAGGAGAAGTGGAGCCTCACAGCCACTCGGGGTGAAACATGGGGTGAAAACATGCACCCTTGTCACCGTGAAAACCTTGACGCCCAAAAGCATGCTTTCTTCATGGTGTGGAGAAGAAAACGACCTGATGGCTGTGGACATGGAAAGCTTGCATGTGGCTCAAGCCGCCCATGAAACTGGTCTTCCTCTTCTGATATTGCGCGCCATCAGTGATGGCCACGCAGAAGAAATAATGCTGGATCCTGCCTCCATTGCGGACTCACGGGGACGTTTGTCACCGTTGAGCGTGCTCTTTGAAGTGGCCAAAAAACCTTCACTCGTTCCTTTTCTCATCAAGTCCTGGAAAAACTCATCCCTGGCTTCCCGGGCTCTGGCCCTTGTCCTGACAAGTTTTCTAGACAACGGTTGCCCTCAAGCCCATGAATATGGGTGGTCCAAAGGTCTGGAGTGACCTGTTCCCCCCCGAAACCTTCGGCCCAAACCTCACAAACATGAAGGGAAGTGTTTGTCCTTGCCGTGAAGTCAGTGCTGAAGCTCCCGCAGCTTTTTCCTCAGTGTTTCGCTTTCCAGTTCCGGGAAATCCTTGAGATGGTCTCTGATGTGGAAGGCATGGAGGTTCTGCACTTTGTACAAGGTGAAAAAGCCGGCCATGAGAAAAGTGTAGAAGACCAGCAGGCAGCCCACAGCCCCCAGGAGATCTTCTCCAATATGAAAGGTGACGGTGAGATTGAAACACAGGACAGACAAATAAAGAATGGGTCCCAGGAGCCGAACGGAGGGGAATTCCCTCTGCATTTTACCGGGTGGGGATTCCAGTCTGGCAAGGCGATCCAGGAGTTGCAGGGTTCCTATGAGGACAAATCCCACAAGGAGCCACCCTGCAAAATTGCTCATGGGAATGCCAAAGTAAACCCCTGGATGGTGGTATCCATAGATTTGGCCCAGAAACCAGCGGTAACCCTGCAGAGCAAGTGGATCTGTGAGCACATCGAGAAAAACAAAGAGAAAGGAGCCCAGAACAAGGGTCTGCCAGGAACGCCTGATGGCACGGGTTTCCAGCACCATGAAATGTCCCCGTGCTGTACCATTGGGGCTCAGAAGGGCAACGGCCAGGGAGTAACTGCAATAGGAGAGGAATACGTAGGAAAGGGAATCCATGAAAGGAACGCCCAGAACCCAGAGTTCCCGGTCCATAGTGTCGTGAAGATAGTAGTAGTCTCCATAAGGGAAGCCCCAGTGGATGGAGGAAAACTCCGAGGACCAGGCGATGAAATAGCCCACGGGTATGTAAAACAAAGTGCGTTTCCAGCCCATGTGAGTTCCGCCCGCCAGGAGGTAGACCGCCAGGAAGGCAAACACATAGGGACGCAGGGTCACCGTTCCCAAGAAAAGATGCAGGAAATCAGACATCCACGTTCCACCGTATCATGCGCAGAAGATCTTTTCCGGTCATCTGGCGGACCACCGTAGGCTCAAAGCCGCAGTGCACCATGCACTGGGCACAGCGCGGGTCCTTGCCCGAGACATAGTGTTCCCAGTCCGTCTTTTCCATGAGTTCAGAAAAAGATCCGTAGTGAGAGTCTGTGATGAGATAGCAGGGAGACTTCCACCCTTGAGGATTCCGCGTTGGGTTGCCCCAGGGAGTGCACTGCAAAAAGCGCTTTCCCGTCACAAAATCCAGGTATATGGGGTTGCTGATGATGGGGAAACGTTTGGCCCAGGTTTGAATGCGCCGAAACTTGTCCATGATTTCCTGCCGGGTGAGAAAGACTTGCTGGTGCACATCTTCGTAGCTGAATCCGGGAGCGACAAGAATACCATCCACTCGAGCCTCCGTGAGTTCCTGAAAGAGGATTTCCAGGTCATCCACATTGGTTTCCCGGTATACGGTGGTGTTGGTGCTCACACGAAACCCCCCGTTTTTTGCCGCCTTCAGCCCTGCAAGAGCTTTTCTGAACCCACCCTCCTTGCAGATGATCTGATCATGGATTTTTTCCGTTCCGTCCAGGTGAATGTTCCAGGTGAAGCGGGAGTGGGGTTGAAACCGGGGAAGGAATTCCTCCAGGAGAAGGCCGTTGGTGCAGAAGTAGATGTGTTTTTTCCTGGCAAGGAGCGCTTCCACCAGGGAAGAGATCTCGCCGTAGAGGAGCGGTTCCCCCCCCGTGATGGTGACCACCGGCGTCTTGGCCTCTTCCACCGAATGAAGGCAGTCCTCCAGCGTCATCTCCTCGTGAAGCGTTTTGTGGTATTCGCGAATGCGCCCGCATCCCGAGCAGGTGAGGTTGCACCTGTGAGTGGGTTCCAGCATGAGCACCAGGGGAAACCGCTCTTCCCCTCGAAGCTTTTTTTCCAGGAGATAGCGCGTCATGGAAGCGTAGAGACTCAAAGGAAAACGCATTGCAGCAAAACCTCAACTTGTTGTTATGGAAAGGGGAAAGGGTTCAGGGGGCGTAACCATGAGTGCGAAACCATGTGACAGCTTCCTGAAGGGCCTGCTCCACAGGGGTCTGTGGCATTCCCAGTTCTTTCACCGCCTTGCTCGAATCGAAGAACATGAATTTTTTCGCCATTTTCACCCCTTCCAGAGGAATGAGGGGCTCTTTTCCCGTCAAGGCGGATACGCCCGAAAAAACATGGGCAAGCCACAGGATGGGATGATAGGGAAGGCGAACACGTGGCGCCTTCACCTGGGACAGTTTCTCCAGGATAGCGAAAATCTGCTCCAGTGTGAGATTCTGGTTTCCCAGGATGTATTTCTCGCCGACGAGGCCTCGTTCGAAGGCCAGTGCGTGGCCTTCCGCCACATCCCGCACATGGACCAGATTAAGGCCCGTATTGAGGTAGGCGGGCATGCGTCCGTTGAGATAATCCACGATGATCTTTCCTGTGGGAGTGGGCTTGATGTCGCCGGGTCCCACGGGAGTGCTGGGATGGACCATCACGATGGGAAGACCTTCGAGGAGAAACTTTTCCGCTTCCCGCTCGGCGAGATACTTGGACCGCTTGTAGTGTCCGATCATGTCATCAAGGGACACGGGTGTATTTTCATCGGCGGGACGTCCATCGGCATTCAGACCCAGGGCGCCCACACTGCTCGTGTAAACAACCTTTTCCACGCCATTTTTCCGGGCGGCGCTCAGCACGTTGATGGTGCCCTGAACATTGCTTTCATAAATTTCGGCGGAATTGCGCACCCAGAGGCGGTAGTCGGCAGCCACGTGAAAAACGGCCTGGCAATTGGTGCTGGCCCGGAGCATCTCCGAAGCACTGCGCAAATCTCCTGTAACCCATTCCATTCCAACAGGGGACTGTGGCAGGGATGGGGTGGGACTCGCCCGCCGAAGGGCTCTGACCTTCCAGCCCCGTTCAAGGAGCACCTGAACCACGTGGCCACCGATGAATCCGCTGGCTCCCGTCACCAAAACCTGGGGCATGACCACACATTTCCTCCGTTCTCAAATAAGAAATTCCATATAACAGAACAAAACTGGAGATGCAACGCAACTGGGCCACAACCTCGAGGGTCCATGCGGTCAAAGAGTCCTGACCGATAAAAAACTTCCCTCAAAGGGGTAAAATTCGTTATACTGATTGATGTGTTATTTGTCGGAGACATTGAAAACACTGAGGCAGCGACAACAACAAGACTGGAGGAACAGGATGGGCAGATCTAGAGTTTTGGCCATTTTGATGGCGCTCGCATTTACCCTTGGCATGTTCGGATCGGCCTCGGCCGCGGAGACTGTCAGGATTGGGGTTTACCTCCCCATGACGGGTTCTGTTGCCGCATACGGGGAAATGGAATGGGCAGGTATTCGAATTGCCAATGAGATGCAGCCGGAAGTCTTGGGAAAAAAAGTGGAAATGGTTCTGGTGGACACCAAGAGCGACCGTATTGAAGCCGCCAACGCCATGACACGCCTCATAGAAAGGGAAAAGGTTGTGGGAGTGCTTGGTGAGGCCATCAGCGGCAACACCATGGCGGGCAATCCCATTTCCGAGGCGGCTCAAATACCCTCTGTGAGCCCCACGGCAACCAGTCCTCTGGTCAACCAGGGCAAGGAATACGCTTTCAGAGCCTGCTTCATAGATCCCTTTCAAGGGGAAGTGGCCGCAAGGTTTGCCAGGGAACAGCTTGAGGCGGATACCGCTGCCGTCATCATCGACATCGCCCAGGACTACTGTGTGGGTTTGGGCAATTTTTTCGTGAAGGAATTTGTGAGGCTCGGCGGTAAAGTCGTGTCCACCACCTACATTCAAACGGGAGACCAGGATTTTTCAGCTCAGCTTTCCGCCGTGCAGGCCACCAATCCCGACATCATCTATGCGCCCAACTACTACACGGAAGATGCCCTCATGGCCAGGCAGGCCCGTGATCTCGGCCTGGAGCAACCCATCCTCACAGGCGATGGCGCGCAGGCCGATGCCCTCATAGAGATTGGTGGAAGAGCCGTGGAAAACATGTATTTCACCGGTCATTTTCACAAGTCGGCCGCATCCACGGAAAGAGCCAAAGAATACATCAAACTTTTTGAGGAAAAGTACAACAAGGAAGCCGATGCGTTTGGTGCCCTCGGCGCTGACGCTTATTTCCTGCTTGTGGACGCAATGGAGAGAGCGGGAACCACGGAAGGACCCAAAGTTCGTGACGCTCTGGCGAGCACGGAAAATTTTCAGGGAGTTTCGGGAGTGATCACCATGGGTGAAAACGGAAATCCCATCAAAAGCATGGTCATCAATAAAGTGCAAGACGGTCAGTTTGTTTATGTGACCACCATCGACCCCTGATGGATCCTTTGTGAGCATCGACACCCCAGCTCCTTCATCTCTTTTTCCCATTTCATGAAGATAAACTTCCTTTTCCTTACTCACTCTGACCCGGGAGCGGGGGAGTCGTCGTTTCAGGATTTCCCCCTGAAGGGGGGAATCACGCAACATAAGGGAGTTGTGTGCTCCCATGCGCGTGCGGGCGTGCATCGGGAAGCGTATGTTTGAAAAAATGATTTTTGGTAATCGTTCATCGCCATTTGCATGATCGCAGATCAGGCAGCTGGAGCACAAGGAGCAATCAGGAAGGTTTTCGAGCTCCCTTCACTTCCGTGCCCCTCGCCCCCTCTGCAGTGACCTGCATGGGGTCTTCCATGAAGGCCCTCTGTGCACATGGCAGCAGTGAGGAGAAAAAATGGCAAGTATCGCAGGAATCATTTCCCAGCATGGCAAAATCGAGTTCAACTCCACCAAGCAGGTGGGAAGAATGTTGAAGCTGATGCGTCATCGGGGACCTGACAATACGTTTATTCGAACCCTATTTGATGACCGAGGAGCCATAGGCGCCAGCGAGATCAACTTGACGCACAAGACAACCCACGCCACTTCCATCACTGAGGCGCCTTTCATCCTCTTCGATGGGGAGCTCTACAACGACAGAACCGGTGATCAGAGCGACGTGGAACTTTTCAGGGAATACTACGAAAAATACGAGAGAGGCTGCTTCAAGCATCTGAACGGCACCTTTTCATGCGCGATCATCGAAAAGGATGACGAAGTCATCCTGGCTCGGGACCATGTGGGACCGCACCCTCTTTTTTATGGTGAAAGCGATGGCCTTTTTTTCTTCAGCTCAGAAATGAAGGGGCTCAAGGACCACGTTCAATTCAACATTCAGGAACTGCCTCCCGGTCACATCTACAGCAGCAAGAAAGGCCTGAGAGAATTTGAGGGCTACACACCCGATGTTCCCGAAATTGGGGACATGAAGCAGACTGCGGAAATTTTGAGAGATCTTCTCATCGATGCGGTGAGAATTCGAGTGAAGGGTGTCAACGCCATATCTCTCAGTGGAGGCCTGGACAGCTCCATCATTGCCGCCATCGCCAAAGAATTCAACCCTCATATCAAGCTTTTCACGGGTGTTGTGGAGGCTGCGCCGGGTCCCGATCTCAAAATGGCTCAACTGATGGCAAAATACCTTGGGCTTGAGCACCACATCTGCACCATCACCAATGATGACGTGAGAAACTTCCTTTCCGATGCGGTGTGGTACCTGGAGAGCTTTGACGAAGACTGCATTTCTGGAATCATTTCAAACTATTTTGTTTCAAAGGCCGTCAAGGAGCATTCCAACCTGGTCCTGGTGGGAGAAGGGGCCGACGAGTTGTTTGGCGGATATCGGCTGGTTTTGAAAAATCCCCGGGTGAAAAGCGTGGAGCAAAGGGACAGGCTGGCGGAGCAGCTTTTAAACATCGCCTACAACACGGCTCTCAGGAGGCTGGATCGCGCCTGGATGGCCAATGGCGTGCAGTACCAGACGCCTTTTCTGGACTCACGCGTTGTGGCATTCAGCAAAAAAATCCCCATGAGCATGAAAATATACGGTGAAAACCAGATCGAAAAATTTGTGCTCCGTGAAGCGTTTCGTGAAATGCTCCCCAGAGAAATCGCCGAACGCGAAAAACTCCGTTTTGCCATGGGTGTGGGCATGGATGACGTGATGGATGAAATTGTTGCGAGCATCATGGATCCCGATGAAATCAAGCACCGGCCTAAAGCTGCCTACGGAATGCCTTTCGCCTCCTTCAAGGAAGTTTATTATTACGACGAGTTTCTCCAACAGTTCCCCCCGTCCTATGAAAAGCAAACGGTTCGATGGGACCCCTTCAAATAGGCTTTTGATCCACACATGGACTTTCTGGAAAGCGATGTGAAACGTTTTTCATGAAAGGGAAAACACTGAAAGGGCAGGGAAGATGATTCTTCCCGGCCCTTTTTTTCTGATAATGATTTTCCAATTTACTTTTGAGGTCGAAATTCTATATAGCCTTTGTGAGTGCCCTTTGAAACCGGTTCATTCCGTTTAAAGCCACCCATGAACAGGGGAGATCACCCTTGACTTCGACCATTTTTTTTCAACAGTTGATCAATGCCATCTCTCTGGGGAGTTTGTATGGTCTCGTGGCCATCGGTTACACCATGGTCTACGGCATTCTTCGTCTGATCAACTTCGCCCATGGCGATCTCCTGATGTTTGCAGCCTATGTGGCCATTTACATGGGCGCTCTCACGGTCTTTCCCTGGTATCTTTCTTTCCCCGCCGCCATTCTGGCCACGGGAATTCTTGGAATTCTGCTGGACCGGGCGGCTTACAGGCCCTTGCGGGATGCCCCGCGCATATCTCTGCTCATTTCAGCCATCGGCGCCTCCTTTCTCATGCAGAATCTCGCCCTCGTGATCATCGGGGGTGTGCCCAAGGCTTTTCCAAGGCCCGAAGTTTTTGACAGAGTCATCACTCTATTTGACGTGAGAATCCAGGTTCTCGCCATTTACACACCCATCATCACCATCATTCTTCTCCTGGGACTTCTGTTCATCGTCTATCGAACAAAAGTGGGAAAAGCCATGCGTGCGGCATCCAAGGACTTTGAAACCACAAGGCTCATGGGGATCAATGTGAATGCGGTCATTGCCATGACCTTTTTTCTGGGCTCCACGCTTGCCGCTGCAGGGGGGCTCATGTGGGCCATGCGGTTTCCTCAGGTAAACCCCTTCATGGGGGTGTTTCCCGGTTTGAAAGCTTTCATCGCGGCCGTTGTAGGAGGCATCGGCAATATTGTGGGCGCCGTGATCGGCGGTTTTATCCTGGGCCTCGGTGAGATCCTCATCGTGGCCTTTGTGCCGCAACTGGCGCAGTACAGGGATGCCTTCGCATTCGTCATTCTCATCCTGGTATTGCTCTTCCGCCCCACGGGAATCATGGGCGAACCCATCACCGACAAAAGCTGAAGCCATTGCAGGGGAATGATCATGACTCGTGACAGAGTGAAACTCGTGCTGAACATCCTTGCATTGCTCCTGCTTTTCAGCATCCTCTACTTTTTTGACCGCTATGGATCTCCCTACCATGTGCGCATTCTCAACAATATGGGAATTTTCATCACTCTCGCTGTGAGCTACAACCTGGTCAACGGTTATTGCGGTGTGCTGCATCTCGGCCCCAACGCCTTCATCGCCATTGGCGCCTACACTTCCTCACTTCTGACCATGAGCCCTCTCGAGAAGCAGATGAACTTCATCATTGAGCCTCTCATGTGGCCATTGAGTGTTCTTCAGGCACCTTTTTCCCTTTCGCTCATCTGTGGAGGAGTGGCCGCTGCCCTTTTTGCCTTCTTGATCAGTTTTCCCGTTTTTCGCGTGCGCGGCGACTATCTGGCCATCGTGACCCTGGGTTTTGGGGAGGTGGTCCGCGTTCTTTGCAATGCGTCACAGAGTGTGACCAACGGCCCTCTGGGCTTGAAAGGGCTCACTCCCCACACCAACCTCTGGTGGTCCTGGGGAATCGCGGTGCTGACACTGATCCTCGTGGTCCGGCTGGTCAACAGCAGCTACGGAAGAGCCATGAAAGCCATTCGAGACAACGAGCCGGCAGCCATGGCCATGGGTGTGAACCCCTTCAGGCACTTGCTCATGGCCTTTCTCATCAGTGCATTTTTCTGCGGCGTGGGAGGCGGCCTGCTGGCGCATCTCATCACCACCATCTCGCCCACGCTTTTCACTTTTTTTCTGACCTTCAACCTGCTCATCATCGTGGTTGTTGGAGGTCTCGGCAGCACCACCGGCGCGGTTTTGGGCGCCATTCTTTTTGCCTGGGGAGGAGAAGCTCTTCGGGTGGTTGAGAGCCCCATGAACTTGGGGTTTATGACTTTGCCGGGCATTCCTGGAATGCGCATGGTTCTTTTCAGCGTCATTCTCATGCTTGTCATCATCTTCATGAGAAGAGGCATCATGGGTCACAGGGAATTCAGCTGGGACTGGATTCTCGACAAGTTACAGCGCAAAGAAGCGGAGCTGAAAAAACCGTGAACCGTCCAGTTCACCTGTTTTCTCCCCTTTTTCACCTTAGGGGGAAAGAGGGTGCCTGCGCCTTTCCTGTCGCCCGAGCGGAATATGCCCATGTTCTTAAAAATTGAAAAGCTTGTCATGCAGTTCGGGGGTCTCACAGCGGTGGATTCCTTTTCCCTTGAATTGCAGCCCGGTGAACTGGTGGGCCTCATTGGACCCAACGGTGCCGGCAAGACCACCGTGTTCAACATGGTAACGGGCACCTACAAACCCTCTGCCGGTAAAATTCACTGGCTGGATCAAGACATCACGGGGCTTCCCGTGCATCAGATCACGGCGAAAGGCCTGGCCAGAACCTTTCAGAATGTTCGTCTTTTTGCGGAAATGACCGTTTTGGAGAACGTGATGGTTTCCATGCACATCACGCTGCAGGCTTCTTTCTGGAAAGCCATGCTCGGCCTTCCCCATTATAGAAAAGAAGAACGAAGGATCCGCGATGAAGCTCTGGAATACCTGAGAGAGCTGGGCCTTGCACATCTGGCCGATGAAAAAGCTTCTTCACTTGCCTACGGGCAGCAAAGGCGGCTTGAAATCGCCAGAGCCCTGGCCACAAAACCCCGCCTGCTGCTCCTGGATGAACCTGCTGCGGGGATGAATCCTCTTGAGACCAAGGACCTGGCCCAGCTTGTTCGGGAGATTCGCGACAAATATGGACTCACGGTGCTCCTTATCGAACACGACATGAAATTTGTCATGGGTCTTTGTGAAAGGATCAAGGTTCTCGATCATGGAATCACCATTGCTGAGGGAACACCTTCCGAGATACAAAGCAATCCTCACGTGATCAAGGCCTACCTTGGAGAGCCCAAACATGCTTGATGTGCATGAACTCCATGTTTACTACGGCGGCATCCATGCCTTGAAAGGTGTTCATCTCAAAGTGAACGAAGGTCAGGTAGTGACGCTCATTGGCGCCAATGGTGCAGGAAAGAGCAGCACCTTGAGGGCCATTGTGGGATTGGTGAAGCCCCAAAAGGGTCATATACGGTTCAAGGGCGAAGACCTCACTCGACTGTCCACCCACCAGATCATTAGAAAAGGCATGGGCATAAGCCCCGAGGGAAGGCGTGTGTTCGCCAACCTCACAGTGCTGGAAAACCTGGAATTGGGCGCCTATCACCAGACGGCCAAAGACTTCGCACAACAGCAGGAGTGGGTTTACTCTCTCTTTCCGAGACTCAGGGAGAGGGAAGGGCAGCTCACAGGAACCCTGAGCGGAGGAGAACAGCAAATGGTCGCTCTTGGAAGAGCCCTCATGTCCAAGCCTCGCCTGCTGCTCCTGGATGAACCCTCACTGGGGCTGGCGCCTCTCGTTGTGGAAGAGGTTTTTCGAATCATCCAAACCATCAATGAACAGGGGGCAACCATCCTTCTGGTGGAACAGAATGCCATGGCCGCTCTCAGCATCGCCCACTACGCCTATGTGCTTGAAACGGGAAGGGTTATTCTTGAAGGAGAGGGCATGGAGCTTCTTCAGGATGACCGAGTCCGCCACGCCTACCTGGGAGAGTGAACCCATCGAACCCTCTCTCTTTTTATCCTTCTTTCCATCGGTTATTATTACTTCCTGCTTTTCTCTGTGTGTATTTCAGGCTCTTTCTCGGTGACCTTCCTGCACCTGTCATGACGAGGCCCTGGAATGCCATGGTTCACGCATCATGAAAAGGATGAATTGGCTGGGGTCATCAGTTGTTGCGCCTTTTTTCCAGGAAGGAAGACAAGCCAGTGCACATGGAACAGGAGCTATGGGAAAACGGTCCGTGACAGGCCCAGAGAAGGATGAATCCACAGGAAATGCCTGAACAAATCAATTTATTTCAAAGACTCGATCAGAAGGGTGCCCGGGAAAAAGCTCCATTGGCCGAGAGAGTGAGGCCCAACTGCCTGGAAGAATTCGTCGGTCAGGAGCATCTCACGAAACCCGGCAAACTCATCCACAGACTGATCAAGAACAATCAGTTACAGTCCGTGATTTTATGGGGACCCCCTGGATGCGGGAAAACCACGCTGGCCAGGATCATTGCCAGTGAGACGCAAACTCATTTCATCGCCCTGTCCGCGGTCATGGCGGGAACCAGGGAGATCAGGGCTGCCACGGAGGAGGCAAGGACGCAGTGGGTGAAGCAAAAAAGCCGCACGTGGTTGTTCCTGGACGAGATTCACCGGTTGAACAAGGCGCAGCAGGATCTGTTGCTGCCCCATGTGGAAAACGGAACCTTTTACCTCCTTGGCGCCACCACGGAAAATCCTTCCTTTGAAGTGATCAGGCCCCTTTTGTCAAGGGCTCAGGTGCTGGTCCTGGAACCTCTCGGGGGTCACCACCTGGAAAGTATCATGGAGAGGGTGCTGAACGACAAGGAAAGAGGGCTGGGAAACACCCCCGCCAGACTCACGGAAGAGGCAAAGCAGTACCTTGTGGCTGCCTCAGGGGGGGACGCCAGGGTCCTGCTCAATTGTCTCGAAATGGCCGTGGTGACAACGCCCCCCCAGAAGGGGGAAACGGGTGAGCGGATCATTGATGTGGAAATCATGAAGGCTTCCCTGTGCCGAAGTGCTGTCCATTATGACAAGAGTGGTGAAGAACACTTCAATCTCATTTCAGCCCTTCACAAAAGCATTCGAGGAAGCGATCCCGATGCCGCCCTTTACTGGCTGGCCCGAATGCTCAATGGAGGAGAGGATCCCATTTACATTGCCCGGCGCCTCATGAGAATGGCTTCGGAAGATGTGGGCCTTGCCGATCCCTTTGCCCTTTTGGAAGTCAATGCCGCCCTTCAGGCCTACCAGCTTATGGGCAGCCCCGAGGGTGACCTTGCTCTCGCCCAGGCCGCTGTCTATTTGGCTCTGGCACCCAAGAGCAACGCCCTCTACAAGGCCTTCGGGCATGCACGAAGCGTGGCCTCGCGGACGGGCGCTTTCCCCGTTCCCCTCCACCTGAGAAATGCCCCCACAGGGCTCATGAAAAATCTTGGTCATGGAAAAGATTATCAATATCCCCACGACCATGCTTCAGGGTGGGTTCCCGAAAGGTATTTTCCCGATTCCCTGGAAACAGTGTATTTTTTTGATCCCGTCTCCCGCGGATGGGAAGGCAAATTCCGGGACATCATCGCCCAGAGGCGAAGAACCGTGGAAAGTAAAAGAAACAATAAAATCTAGGATTTTCAGGAACCCATTTTCAGGGTCTGTTGTCCGCACTGTGATATCCTGGTTGCATGGCCCTTGGAATTTACAGCAAATGTGTGGGCCTGCACAAAACCTTGTCCCTGGAATAACTCGGAAGGAAATCTTGTGGATCGAGCGACTCCCTTTGCCGTATCGGAACCCCTCGCCAATGAAAAGGAGCGGGTCGCTGCAGCGGTCGCCAATGAAAATTTGAGAGAGAACGGTAAACCCTTTCAGCTGGTGAAGTACATCTCATTTTCCAGCTTGGCGGTCATCCTCATCTCTTTGATTGTTTTTTCGGGATTCATCACTCAGCGAGCCAAAGGAATTCTCATGCACAAGAGCGAGCAGTATGCTTCTCTCCTGGCTGAGAATTTGAATCACCAGGTTTTTTTTCAATTCACTCTTCCGACCCTCATAGCCGATGGGGAAATCCGTCTCAGTCGTGAAAACCAGTATGCGCGGCTGGACCGGGTCGTGAGAAACACCATTCATGGCTTCACGGTGGAAAAGGTCAACATTTACAATCCTGAAATGATCCTCACCTACAGCACGGACCCGGAAAAAATCGGCACCCAGGGTGACTTGGGCAAAGTGTTTGAAAGAACTCTTCAGCAGGAATCCGTGTCCGTTCTCGAGGGAGAGATAAAATCCTTTCTGGGCGTCAAGTGGACGGGGGGAATGCGCCAGCTCGTGACCTATGTTCCCATGTGGGAGGAGCGCCCCTTGACCTACAAGAAAGGCAAGGTTTTGGGAGTCTTTGAAATCATACAGGATGTGACCGACGACTATGTGAACATACAGCGATTTCAGTTCATCGTGATTCTATCCTGTCTCACGTTGATGGGAGTGGTCTTTGCAACCATACTCATCCTTTCAAGTAGAGCGGAAAAAATCATCGCGGGCAGGGCGGCTGTCCAGAAAAAACTGGAGGAAAAACTCCACCAGTCGGAACGGCTGGCTGCCTTGGGGGAAATGATCGCGGGAGTCTCCCACGAGATTCGAAATCCACTGGGCATCATTCGAAGCTGTGCGGAACTGCTCAATTCACGCATAGAAAACGAAAAGCAGAAAAAGTACAGTTCCATCATTGTGGAAGAAGCCACACGCCTCAATGGCATCGTCACGGAATTTCTTGACTTTGCCCGGCCCAAAAACGTACGCCCCCATGAGTGCCGGCTGGAAAATATCCTGGAGAGAAACCTTTCCGTCATTGAACCGGAATGCCAGAAGCGGGGTGTTGTTCTCGAACGTCATTACGCAGAGGGAGATTTCACGTGCCAGGGCGACCCGGATCTTCTCTACCGTGCCTTTCTGAATTTACTGGCCAATGCCATTCAGGCAATGCCCGAGGGAGGAACACTCCACGTGGCCACCCGTGTGCTGCAGGGGTCAAACGGCAACCAGATGGAGGTCCGGGTCAAGGATACGGGCGTGGGCATTCCTGAGGAGATGCGCAAGAAAATCTTCAACCCTTTCTTTACAAACAGGGAAAAGGGCACAGGATTGGGACTGGCTATTGTCAAAAGCATCATCGACAGCCATCATGGGGACATTGAAGTGCAGAGCGAAGAAGGAGAGGGCACCACGATGATCATTCGTTTTCCCGTGCACCATCAGGGAAAACGCCCAGTAGATAACGAAGGTTGATGATTCACTGTTATGGAAAACATTCTCATCATAGACGACGAAAAGAACTACCTGTTCATCCTGGAAGACCTCCTGACCGATGAGGGCTATCAAGTGTTCACAGCGGAAACGGCAGAGCAGGGGCTGCATATTTTCCAGGAAAACGAACTGGATGTGGTCATTACGGACATGAAAATGCCGGGGATGGATGGCATGTCCCTTCTGGAGCGGGTCCACATGGCCGACCCGGAACTTCCCGTTATCATGCTGACAGCTTTCGGAAGCGTGGAAAAAGCTGTTGAAGCCATGCGGAAAGGGGCCTACGACTACATTGAAAAACCCTTCAAGAATGAAGAGCTCAAACTCACCATACGGAAAGCCATAGACCTCTATCATCTGATCAAAGAAAATCGTCTCATGAGCCGTGCGCTCCAGGAGCGTTATGGCTTCAGCAACATCGTGGGCAAGAGTGCCCCCATGCAGAGAGTCTATGAACTCATTGAAAAAGTCGCACCCACCAAGGCCACCGTTCTCATCACGGGAGAGTCGGGCACCGGCAAGGAATTGATTGCCAGGGCGATCCATTACAACAGCAATCGAAGGACAAAAGCGTTCATTTCGGTCAATTGCGGAGCCCTGCCCGAGAGTCTTCTGGAAAGTGAGCTCTTCGGGCATGAAAAAGGCGCTTTCAGTGGGGCTGTGAGTCAGCGCAAGGGGCGTTTCGAAATGGCCCATGGAGGAACACTGTTTCTCGATGAAATCAGTGAGATGTCTCCTCCTCTTCAGGTGAAGCTTCTGCGCGTGCTTCAGGAAATGGAATTCGAACGGGTGGGAAGCAGCGAGAGCATTCGAGTGGACGTGCGTGTGGTGGCCGCGTCCAACCGGAACCTCAAGGAGGAGGTGGCGGCCAATCGTTTTCGAGGCGACCTTTTTTACAGGCTGAACGTGCTTCACATTCCTCTTCCACCCTTGAGAAACAGAACCGATGACATCCCTTTGCTCGTGAACCATTTTCTGGCCAAGTACTGTTCGGAAAACAATGAACAGAAACCTTTGACCATTGAGCAGGAGGCCTTCCGCAGACTGCTCGAATATTCATGGCCCGGAAATGTTCGAGAGCTTGAAAACGCGGTGGAAAGGGCCGTCATCCTCGCCACGGGAAATCAAATCACCTTGCAGGACCTCCCGTCGGAAATTCGAGAAGCCCGTTTCGACAACTCAATGGGCGATGACAGCCCAAAAAACATGGGGGCTGCTCCCGGGCACCAGCCTGAAGCCATTGAAAAAGAACCCTTTCCTCATGTGGCTCCGGGAGAGCGGCTGCACGCAACGGGGCTCAAACCTCGGCACATGAAAGCCCTGGAGTTTTTGCGTGTTCATGGTTTCATCACCAACAAGTACTATTCCCAGATCAATGACATATCTGAGCGTCAGGCATTGCGGGAACTGAACGAGATGGTCGAAGCCGGCCTGCTGGAGAGGCTGGGGAAGGGCAGGGCCTGCCGTTATATACTCACGCCAGGCGCACACCGGGACTAAATCACCTTTTGTAGGGAGACAGTTTTTTTCGCACGAACTTTTCCACTCTGGAAGGATTCACTTTCCCTATGACGAGGCTGAGATTTTCCAGGGGTATTTCCGCGCGGGCCATGGATGCGTGACCGCCGGCACAGCCGATGGATCCGAAGGCTTCCCGCACCGCTTTCCCCGCGTCCTTGCGGTATCCATCATTGCGAATCACCACGATGAGCGCGTTGTCAAAAATCCCCGAAATGATGCTCCAGGAGATATCGTGAATTTTAAGAAAGAATTCGGCGACTTCCACCAGAATATCTGCCAGCGGCACTTCATCCAGGTGGGCATATATTCTGTCTTTGACCACGTGTTTTTTTTCCACCGCTTTTTGGAAGAATTTCAGGTCTTCAAGGGCAAGGTCTGAAATTTCGATTTTCCGCAGCGCACTGTGGTTTGCCAAAGGGTAAACGGTCCGAAATGCCTCGATGTCCTCCACGAGTGTGTGCCGTTCAAAGTTGCGTGTGTCTGTTTTGATGCCATACAGGAGAGCGGTGGCCAGGGTTGCCGATGGTTTGATTTTTGCGGCTTTCAGGTAACTGATCAGAATGGTTGAAGTGGATCCATAATCGGAGCGCACATCTTTGAAAGGGGCGTCGACAGGGTGAGTCATGGGGTGATGATCGATCACCACACCGTAGGAGAGTTTCTGAAACAACTCATTATGAACGGGTTGAGCATCCACGAGGACAAATTTGTCATAAACGGAAAGATCCGTTTTGTTGTTGAGCAGAGTGAGGGGCAGTTTGAGCAGGCGCACCATGGTGACGTTGTTGAGACGTCGAATGGGCCGAATCATGCCGATGGTGGTGGATTGAACCTTCCGCCAGAGAAGTCTTCTCACGGCGAGGGCGCTGGCAATGGCATCGGGGTCGGGGTCGATGGTCACAAGCACTTGGTCTTTTGAGCTGAACTGAGCATAGAATTTGTCCAGCAGGTCCCTCTTGGAACGTTTCTTGGGGGCTTTCTTTGCTGAGGAGCGAGATTCATCGGCCATGTGGCACGCTCGATGTAGTGAAATGTGGTAAGTGGAATCCAGGCAGTCGGTTGGTGTGATAAAAAAAGGGTGGTTCATCACCACCCTTCGGGACTTGCATTGAGTGGAGCGGGAAACGGGATTTGAACCCGCGACTTCAACCTTGGCAAGGTTGCACTCTACCACTGAGTTATTCCCGCTCAGCAGCAACGAGAGTGTTTGTACCGGAAAGGTAGTGGACTGTCAAGAGAAAAAAAACTGAGCCTTCCATGTCCGATAAGGAATATTATGTCAACCAGAGCAGGCCACCCTCAAATCCTGACCTCTGAAACACCCCCAAGCTTTTTTTGTACTGTTCTCAATGATAAATATAAACAAATTTTCATACAAAAACCCGTGAGCACAAAAAAATGTGCGTCACAACTCAAGTTGACGAGGTTTAACAAATGGCCATCTACAAACCTTCCACTCTCGCCAAAACCCTCGCCTACATTTTACACCATGCGCCCGAGGAGCACGGCCTTTTCTGGAACCCCGACAGAACCATGCCCTGGAAGGAATTTTACTGGGCTCTTCAGGAGGATCCTTCCCTTCGATTCGTCAGGGAATCCCATATCCATGAAATCGGCTTTCTCGGCATTGAGTTTCCCGCAAGGCTTGAAGGCAGAACCCTTCACCTGCGCGAGGGTTATTCGCCACATCCCATGGAACCCCTTTCTCAGGTCCCTTTGAGGCTTCACTTTGCCTGCGGGAGGAAAGCGTATTTCAACACCCTGGAGCATGGACTGCGACCTGGCGGCAGACCCTTTGTGCCCCTCTTCGCTCATGGGGATCTGGCTCTGAGAGTGGGCAAAAGAAGAGATCCCAAGTCCATTTTGCTGGAAATCGACGCCCTTTCCGCTCTGAGGAACGGTGTCCCCTTTTGGGGTGCCGGCCAGGGCATGTTCCTCGTGGAAACCCTTCCCTCCGAACACCTTCTTGCACCCCAACTGAAGGAAAGCGTGCTTCTGGAACTGGCCCACATGGGCAAGAAAGAAAAAATCAAAGAAGCCGCCCCGGAAAAAGCAGCGCCACACTCTCCTGGATCTTTTTTCCTGGAAGCAAGGCATTTGAAGGAAACGGGAGGCAGGAGCTCTCCTCAGGATCGAAAACAAAAGGGAAAATACGGCCCTGACTGGAAAAAGGCAGCTCGAAAAGATCGCGGGAAAAGGAGTGTGTGAGAGGGTGCCAGGATGAAGCCGGAAATGTCCTAGGCAATGCCTCCCAGATAGGCCTGCTGAACTTCGGGGTTTGAAATCAGCGCCTTGGCCTCATCTTCCAGGACAATCTTTCCCAGTTCAAGCACATACCCCCGGTTGGCCAGCTTGAGGGCGGCCCTTGCATTTTGCTCCACCAAAAGGACGGTGACACCTGTTTCATTGATCTGGCGAAGGGTCTGAAAAATGGTTTTCACCAGCAGAGGCGCCAATCCAAGGCTTGGCTCGTCCAAAAGCAGAATTCTCGGCTCGCTCATGAGAGCCCTTCCAATGGCAAGCATCTGCTGTTCACCCCCACTGAGGGTTCCCGCCAGCTGATGCCGCCGTTCAGCCAAAATGGGAAACAGCTGGTGGATCCACTCCCGGGTCCTTTTGACTCTGGCAGAATCCCTGGACACGAAAGCCCCCAGGTTGAGGTTTTCCTGCACCGTGAGCGTTCCGAACACTCTTCGGCCTTCAGGAACCTGTGCAATGCCCTCCTTGACCACTTTGTGGGCATGGAGCTTGTGCAGGGGAGTCTTGTCAAAATATATGGCGCCTTTGGCTGCTCTCACCAGTCCGCTTATGGTGAGAAGGGTGGTGGATTTGCCCGCGCCGTTGGCCCCGAGAATGGTGACAATTTCCCCCTGGGCCACTTTGAGATTGATTCCATGCAGGACTTCGATGTTTCCGTAACTGACATGAAGGTCCACAATTTCCAGGAGCATATCAATCATCTTCTTCCACGCCCAGGTAGGCTTCGATGACCCGGGGATCAGTTTTTATTTCGTCAGGCGTACCCTCGGCAATCTTGGAACCGTACTCGAGAACCACGATGTTTTCGCAAACCTTCATGACAAGACTCATGTCGTGTTCGATGAGCAGGACAGTGATCCCCCTTTCCTTCATTTTTTCAATGAGAGCCACCAGCTGCCACGTTTCGTATTCATTCATGCCCCCCGCGGGCTCGTCCAGGACAATGAGACTGGGCCGGGTGGCCAACGCTCTCGCGATTTCCAGCAGGCGCTGCTTGCCATAAGAAAGATTCTTGGCCAGTTGCATGGCACTGCTGTCAAGACCTACGAATGCGAGGGCCTCCATGGCTTCCTCAAGGGCCATCTTTTCTTCCCTGCGCTGCCGCGGAGTGTGAAACAGGGATGCGATCACTCCCGATTTCATCTGACAGTGGCATCCAGCGAGGACGTTCTCAAGAGCCGACAGGTTCTGAAAAAGCCTGATGGTCTGAAAAGTGCGCGCTATGCCCTGGGAGATGATGCGATGGGTGGGAAGGCGCACAATGGATTTGTCTTTGAAAAGGATTTCTCCCTGGTCGGCCCTGTAAATGCCCGTGATGAGGTTGAACACGGTGGTCTTACCCGCACCGTTGGGACCGATGAGACCCACCACCGAGTCCGAAGCCACCTCAAAGGAAACGGAGTTCACGGCCATGAGGCCTCCAAAGCTTTTGGTGAGGCGGCTGACGCTGAGAAGGGTCACTTGCCCCCCTCCTCGCTTGCATGGTTCTGAGGCAAAGCGTATTGTCTGGGCCGTGGAGGAAGTATGCCCTGGGTGCGGAAGATCATCATGGCGACCATGGCGGCACCGAAAAAGAACATGCGCGCACTCGCCAGATCTCTGAACAATTCGGGAAGCCCCACAATGAGCACCGCTCCCAGGATCACGCCGGGAATGCTTCCGGAACCGCCCAGGATCACAATGGCAAAAATGATCACGGACTCCCAGAAGGCGAAGGATTCAGGTGATATGATGGTCATTTTGGCCGCATAGATGTTTCCCACCATTCCGGCCCAGACGGCTCCCACCACAAAGGCAGCCAGTTTATAGTGAGCGGTGTTGATTCCGCTCCCTTCGGCAGCCGTCTCGTCTTCCCTCAAATAATTGAGTGCCCGGCCAAAGCGTGAATATTCCAGCTGACGAAAAAGAAAAATGGTCACCGCCCCAAACACGAGAATCAAGTAATAAAACTCCATGGGAGTTCTTATGGTCATGCCAAAAACGTTGGGCCGGTCGATTCCGAAGATACCGTTCGATCCTCCCGTGAGTCCGAAGACGTTGTTGATGAGAGCGATGCGGACGATCTCATTCACCCCTATGGTCACAATGCAAAGGTAGTCGCCCCTCAGATGAATGATGGGCCGGGCGATGATCATGGCAAACAGACCCGCCGATAGGCCGCACACAGGAATCAGCCAGAGAATGGGAATCTGGTACTTTGTGTTCAGGATGGCAGCCGTGTAGGCTCCCACGGCGTAAAAAGAGGCATGACCCAGATTGAAAAGGCCCGTGTGGCCCACAATGATGTTGAGACTCAGCCCGAGAATGGCGTAAATGCCAATGTTGTTGAGCACATCCACCCAGTAGGGGTTGAGAAAATGGGGAAGGCTCACCAGAATGCCTGTGGTGATAATGAGCGCAATGGTTTTTGGCTGGATCATACCTTTTCTGCAACCCGCTCGCCCAGCAACCCCGTCGGGCGAACAATGAGAATGAGGATCAACACCAGAAAGGCTATGGCGTCTTTCCAGGCAAATGAAATGTAGGTGGCTCCCATGGCTTCAATCACTCCAAGCAAAAGACCTCCCAGCATGGCTCCGGGAATGTTGCCGATGCCCCCCAAGATGGCCGCGGTGAAAGCTTTCAAGCCGTAGCTCCAGCCCATGGTGAAGTTGATCTGGCCATAGTAGAGTCCCAGCATGAGTCCGGCGGCGCCCCCCAGGGCCGGCCCCACGAGAAAGACCAGAAGAACGACGCGGTTGACGTCGATTCCCATGAGCTTGGCCGCTCCCTGGTCGATGGCCGCAGCTCGAATGGCAGTGCCGATTCTTGTCTTCTGTATGAAGAAAAACAGGCCGCCCATCATGACCAGGGATACGAAGAGGATGAGGATGCGAACAAGGGGCACATCGATTCCCATCATGTGGATGGTCATCTTGGGGAGGATATCGTGCGGGTAGTTGAGAAAGCGGGCTCCATAGATGAGCATGATGGTGTTTTGAAGGAAAATGGAGGCTCCAAGTGCGGAAACAACGGCGGAGAGGCGAGGTGACTGGCGAAGGGGCCTGTAAGCTACACGGTCCAGCATGGCCCCCACCAGAGCAATGAGCCCCATGACCATGACTGCGAGAAGGAGAATGCCCAGGAGAGGTCCCATTCGGTCTGTGAGGGCAAAGGAAGTCAGGAGTGTGAGTCCCAGATAAGCCCCCAGGGTGACCAGTTCGCTGTGGGCAAAATTGATGAGTTTCAGCACACCATAAACCATGGTGTAGCCCAGAGCGATCAGGGCGTAGATGCTACCCACCGCCAATCCGTTGGTCAATTGCTGAAGAAACTGTTCCATGAGGAAATGGGTCCAATCATGTCTGTGGGGCCTTCCGGAATATTTTGGTCGTTTAACACTGCCATCAACCGCTGCTCTCTTTGATGCGCTGCAACAGGTGCCGTGTCCAACTGCCCGCATGGACCATTATGCACAAGGACTTGCTCCTTCCCTGAGAATGCAATCCAAGACTCCTCGGAAAATGGCACACTGCATGACGCCAGTGTCCAATCATGGCCCATTTCGTGCCAAAGGCGAGAAATCATCCGAGTTCACGAAAACTGTGCCCTCACGATTTCTCGCCTCTCGAATTTGTTCTTCAAACCGGGAAGGGTGCTGCGCCTAGGGTTGGAGAACGAATTGCCCAGCATCATCCACTCGGTAGAGCCGATAGACCTCTCCCACCCGATCTCCTTTTTCATTGAATGAAATTTCGCCCGTGAGCCCGGGGAATCCTGTCAGTTCATTTCGAAGATAATCCGATATTTTGTCTGCATCGGTGGAATTGGTCCTGGCTATGGCCTCGGTCACCACACGGAAGCCGTCACCGGCAAGCACCGCGTAAATGGAGTTGGGAGGATTGCCATGCTTTTGGGAGAAAGACTCCAGAAAAGCTTTGGTTTCTTCACCGGGAAGATCCTGTGGCAGAGGAGCGCTCAAGAAGTAGAAACCGGCGGCAGCGGCCACACCCGAAGTCCGAACCAGATCGGGATTGTTGGTTGCGTCTCCCCCCATGAAAAGCACATCCCAGTTCATGTCCCTCTTTTGTCTCAAAAGGAGTCCTGCTTCACCGTAATAGCCGGTGAAAAACACAAGATCAGGATTGGATCGCCTCATCTGGGTAAGAATGGCCGTGTAATCCTGCTCCCTGGGAGTCAAAGCATCGAAGAAAACGATTTCTATGCCCGGGTTGTCAGCCAGGAGCTGACGCGCCTCGTCCGCAAGCCCCCTGGCATAGGTGCTGTTGTCATGAAGGATGGCCAGTCTTTCGATTCCAAAGCTTTCTATGCTCTGCACAGCCACTCGGGCCTGTTCGTCGTCACGGGGACAAGTTCTGAAAAAATATGGAAGACCCTTTTCTGAAAGACGAATGGCTGTTGAACCGTTGGCCACCTGTACGATTCCCGCTTCGTCAAATATGTTCTGAGTGGCTTCCGTGACCGCGGAACCATAGGTGCCGATGACTGCCACAACCCCCTGTGTCGCAAGCCTCTGGGCCGCAAGGGCTGCCGTGCGGGGATTTCCCCCATCATCAGCAATCACGATTTCAACCATCTTGCCCGAGATGCCGCCTCCTGCGTTCAGCTCCTCGGCCAGCAGGGTGACCACCTGATTCATCTCCGCACCTTCACTGGCCCAGGATCCTGTCATGGGACCCATGAGGCCAATCCTGATCTTTTCAGATGCATGAGCAGTTCCAAAAGTGAGCAGCAATGCCAGCGCAAAAAAGAGCGTTTTCTTCATAAAGCTCTCCTCCAGAGAATGGTGGTGCGTTAATGAATGAGTCGTTCAAGAGGGTCCGGGCCGGTGAAATTCGGCCGGAAGAACGCAAAAATACCAGGGATTTTGAATGGTGTCAACTCATTGATGGGCTCAGCAATCTTAGTGATTTCAAGGGTTTTTGACTTATGGAGAAATCAGTCTTTCAGAGCGCCACGGGTCAGGTCAATGGGATGGCCTGTTCTTCCCCATGCGCACAATGAGGGTTCGGTCCTTCTGGCCAAGGCCCACTGAAACTCAACCGCCGAGGCCTCTTGCCTGGAGACGATCTTTCAGTTCATAGCAAGCCGCAAGAAATTTTTTTCCCCAAAGAATCCCATGAGATGAGGTCATCGTTCTCCTGGAATATAATCCCATAGGATTGGGGAAGACCCTTCATTGCAATCGCTTCAGCACTCGATGCCCTTCCTCTTTTTTCAGGCTGTACCTGACTCCCTCATACTCAAATACGTCCTGGTAGGCATAGGGCAAGCCCATCTCATGCCCCGCGGACATGGTTTCCAGAAGAAAGGAAAGCACCATGGCCGTTTGCTGCAATGAGGAGAGGATTTCCTGCAAATCCACACGAATTTCATCCACGTTGAAGAGCATCCTCAAGCCCTGGGTTTCGGCGTAACTTTCTTCCTGGTTCACCACCACGGTGATGGCCTGCTGAGGATTCTTGCTGTTCTGAATCTGCATCAGAACATTTTGTTCACGGTTGGAAGTGGTCTCTCCCATGATGGCACTGCGCTCCTTTCATACGTCTGAACCCTGCAGCACACCTTCCCGTCAATGGAAGGTGTGTGCTCCCAAAGAAAGGAGTTGTCCACAGGGCGATGATCCTTTGATTCTTTATGGGAAATATGGGAAACATGAGCCCCCAATGATTTCCCACCTTTTTCCAAGTTTCCAAATTCAGCAAGAAAATAAAAATACCAGAGACCCGGGCACAACGCAACCAGGGGGGACCGCGCAAGGGGCCAGATGCCCAGAAGTTACCCTTTGACCTTGCCTCTCCGGAAGATTTTTGGAATAAACGTGGGTGCTCATGAAATCCGTGTCCATCGTTCACCAAGGAGTTTGCAGCATGTCCACTTTCGACCTCTCTTCCTCTCAAAGGGCGGCCGTCCAATACACCTCCAACCCAGCCATTGTCACGGCGGGTGCCGGGAGCGGGAAAACAAGAACCCTCACCACCAAAATCGCCCACCTCATCAATGAAAAGGGTTTTGATCCCGCCAGGATTTTGGCCATCACCTTCACCAACAAGGCCGCGGGGGAGATGAAAAGCCGCGTCGGCATAGCCACGGGCAGGTCTCCCACCGATTTTCCATGGATTCGAACCTTCCACAGTGCCTGTTTCAGAATACTCAAGGAACACTGTGATCTCCTCGGTTACGCAAAACCCCTCCTCATTCATGACGAGTCGCAACAAAAAGCCCACCTGAAAAAGACTCTTGCGGAACTGGATCTTGACCGCAAGTACCTGTCGGGGGCGGCGGCCATGATTTCCAATGCCAAAAATTCTGGAGATCCCCTCAATTTTATTCGGCACAGTGGCCGATTGCCCAGAAAGGGTGAAATTTTTCGACTTTACAATGAATCCCTGGAGCAGAGCAATTCGGTGGACTTTGACGACATTTTGCTTCTGACTCGAGATCTTTTGAATAGATTCCCGGAGATTCGGCTTCACTACCAAAACTCTTTTGACTACATCCTCATCGATGAGTTCCAGGACTCCAACGACATTCAAAACCAGATTGTGGACCTGCTGGTGCTCAATGGAAATCTGACAGTGGTTGGTGATGATTACCAAAGCATTTACAAATTCCGTGGAGCCGACCCAAGACACTTCATCAATTTTCCCGCAAAATATGACCAGGCCAAGGTCTTTCGGCTCGAGGAAAATTTTCGCTCCACAGCGCAAATTGTGGCGGCGGCGGACGGCCTCATCTCATTCAATGCCCGGCGAATTGATAAAAAGTGTTATAGCCGTCGCCAGGGAGAGCCCATTCAGGTCGCCGAGTTTCCAACCGATGGTCTCGAGGCTGCGTGGGTGGCGAAGAAGTGCTGGGACTACATCCAGCTCAGACGAGTTCCCCTTGAAAAAATCGCCATACTCTATCGCACCAAGTTCACTTCCCTGCCCTTTGAACGGGCCCTGCGACAGGAACGCATCCCTTACACCATGGTGGGAGCTCAGGGTTTTTTTCAGCGCCGCGAGGTTCAGGACCTCAACTGCTACCTCATCTGCGCCGTCAATGGGAAAGACGACGTCTCCTTTGAGAGGATCATCAATGTGCCCCGGCGCTCCATTGGCCCGGGGGCAATGAACAAGATCCTTCAATACAAAGACAGGAACCTTTCTCTTCAAGAGGCGGCCTGGAAGGCCGTTGAAAAGAAGGTCCTTCCCAAAAAAACATCAGCCGCCCTGGAGGCGCTGCTCCGTCTGCTCCAATCCCTGTCCGGGGAAAAACCTTCCGATGCATTGCAAAGAGTCATGGAAGAAGTGGACTATGGGGAGTATGTGCGATCCTTTGCGGAGAGTCCTGACGATGCAGCGGGACGCATGGAAAACATCCAGCAGATGGTTTTTGACGCCTCCCAGAAGGCGACCATTGCCGAATATCTGGAGGATGCAGCCCTTTTGAGAGAGGATCAGGATGCGTCGGAACAAAAAAACGGCATCAGACTTTCGACCATTCATGCGGCCAAAGGGCTCGAATACAAAGTCGTCTTTCTTGTGGCGGTGGAAGAGGGAGTACTCCCCCACCACCGTTCCGTGAACCTCCTCGAAGAAGACGACAGGGAAGACGCCATTGAGGAGGAACGCCGGTTGATGTACGTGGCCATGACCCGTGCTTCCGACTTCCTGCACATCACCTTTTCACGCATGCGCAGGGGGGAATGGATGCCTCCCAGCCGCTTTCTCGATGAAATTCCTTCCGAGCACCTTCTTGGTTCATCGTGAAGATTCGTCAGAAGACCCTTATCAGAAGACCCTTATGAAAATGGCCTCATTCCCGCCACCCTGAGAAAGCAATGGCGGGAATTGGCGGCATTGAGGCGTGTTTTGTGGGGGAAATAGCGCCGTCGAGGGAGAGGGGGGTTTCGGATTGCCCGCGCCATTGTGATGTTTAGCCTGAAATATTAACACCTTGAGCTTTCTCTCCTTTTCTGGCAGACAACTTGCAAAGAATTTATGCCAAGCCCCAAGATCAAAAATCTCTTTCCTCCTCATAAGCCAATTGGTCTGCCCCACCGATTGGCTTATTTTTTTCACCTGCCATCATCGTTGTTCCTGGACCCTTTTCGATTTCACTGCCATCGTTTGTTAAAAGGACTCCCCATAAAGCCCCGTCCCGAACTGAAATCTTTTCCGGTCTTCCCCTGCTTGAAGGGTTCTCCTGGACCCCCGGGTTTCCCTCCCCTCCCCTCCTCTTTTTACGCAGGAGACTTCATGGACAGGGAGATGCGTTTACGCAGCAAATCCACTTCTGTGACCCTCACCATCACCTTTTGCTGGACTCGAACCACTTGAAGGGGATTGGAAACAAAGCGGTCGGAGAGCTCACTCACGTGCACAAGGCCATCGCGGTGCACACCGATGTCCACAAAGGCTCCAAAGGCCGTCACGTTGGTCACAATTCCCGGGAGTTTCATCCCCGGGTGCAGGTCCTCAATTCTTTCAATTCCCTCTGCAAAGGTGAACACTTCAAAAGCGCGCCGTGGATCACGGTCGGGCCGGGCCAGTTCTTCCAGGATGTCTTTGAGGGTCGGAAGACCCGTTCTCTCTGTGACGTATCGATGCAATTCCACTCCATTTCTCAGTTTCTCATCTTTCATGAGATCGGCAAGGGTGCAGTTCAGGTCAGCGGCCATGGCTTCCACAACGGGATAGGATTCGGGATGCACAGCGCTGGCATCGAGGGGATTTGAGGCACCGCCGATGCGCAGGAAGCCGGCGGCCAGTTCAAAGGCTCTGGGTCCCAGTCTGGGCACTTTGAGGAGTTCTTTTCTGGACTGAAAAGGTCCCAAAGCATCCCTTCGGGCCACAATGTTTCTGGCCAGTTGCGGGCCGAGCCCCGAGACATAGGTCAGAAGCTGGACGCTTGCGGTGTTCACCTCAACACCCACCCCGTTGACACAGCTCATGACCACATCATCCAGGCTCTTTTTCAGATTCCCCTGATCCACATCGTACTGGTATTGTCCAACACCAAGGGATTTGGGTTCGATTTTGACCAGTTCGGCGAGGGGATCCATGAGCCTTCGCCCGATGGATACAGCACCACGAACGGTCACGTCATGGTCAGGGAATTCTTCACGGGCCACTGCAGAGGCGGAATAGATGGAGGCACCGCTTTCGTCGACCATCAAAACCTGAACCGTTGCGGGTAAATTCAAAGCACGCACAAAGGTCTCCGTTTCTCTTCCCGCCGTTCCGTTTCCAATGGCAATGGCTTCCACTTCGAACCTTTGCACCAATTCCAGCAGCCGGTGGGCAGCGCTTAAGGCGGATTTCTCCCCTGAATGGGGATAAATGGTTTCATGATGCAGGAGTTTCCCCTGGGGATCGAGGCAAACCAGCTTGCAGCCCGTCCGAAAGCCAGGGTCCACTGCGAGAACACCCTTGGATCCGAGGGGTGGAGCCATGAGCAGGTTTCTCAAATTATCGGCAAACACGGCAATGGCTTCCCCGTCTGCACGCTCTTTGGCCTCCCGTTTGGCTTCGTTTTCAAGAGATGGAGCCAGAAGCCTGCGATAACCGTCTTCCATGGCCCGATGAACCTGAAGCGAAGCCGGAGTGCTTCCTTTGATAAAAAGTTGAGCGAGGATTTCCAGGGCATCCCGTTCCGAAAGGAAAACATGCAGGGAGAGAATGCCTTCCTTCTCCCCGCGGCGAATGGCGAGATATCGATGAGCGGGACACCTGGCCAACGGTTCTTCCCAGTCATAATAATCCCGGTACTGTATGCCCGCCTCCTCCTTGCCCGAAAGAACCTTTGACCGAAGCACTCCCTTGGCGGCGAAAAGAGCTCTCAGCCGTGATCGCCCGTGGGCATTCTCACTGATCCATTCCGCCATGATGTCTTGAGCTCCGGCGAGGGCTGCTTCCATGCTGTCCACCCCTTTCCCTGGCTTGACGAACTTGGATGCCTCCGCCGATGGGTTCGTTGCCTCGCCCTGCGTCCACAAAAGGGTTGCCAGGGGTTCAAGGCCCTTTTCACTGGCTGCACTAGCCTTGGTTCGACGCTTGGGCCTAAAAGGAAGATACAGATCTTCCAGTTGGGCAAGGTTCATTGCTGACTGGATTTTGTTTTCCAGATCCCCGTTGAGGTTCCCGTTTTCCTCCAGAGACCTCATTATGGCTTCTCGGCGCCGCTCCAGGAGGACAAGTTGTTCATGCCGATCCCGCATGTGCGTGATGACCATCTCATTGAGGGAACCGGTCATTTCCTTTCGGTACCGGGCAATGAAAGGCACGGTGGCTCCTTCCATCAAAAGCTTGAGGGTGGCCTTCACCTGGGACGGAGACACTTGGAGCTCACGGGAAAGGGTCGTAATGTGTTTGTTGTCCATCAATGTCACTCGATTTTCTTCAGCCCGGTCATCGCCGGTGAAACCACTGCAGCTGGGTCCACCTGGAGAAGCTGGCTGTCTGGGGCCCTCCCCATATCTCCCGCTGTCGGACGGTTCGAACTCAAGAGCTTCGGAATACAGGGCCTGCGTGAAAAGAAACAAGACGGCCAAGGCGCCATTCTTTTGTCCTCAATATGTGAGGAGGTGTTATTCAAAACAAGAATGAGAATGAGCATGTATAACTGAATGGGCGGGAGGTGTAAAATTCAGAATATTCTTGCCCGCGCCCTCAACCCGGAGGAGGCGGAGCATGCCGCAGACCCTTGCTTCTGAGGAAAATTTCAAAAAGCAACATTCTTCTTGAAATGTTTAAAATACATGATAATATCGAACCATCGTCGCAATCGTAGAGGCTATATGGAGTTATTCGTTGAATCGGTCTTCCCTTGGGAAGATGTTGCGATTACAAGGTAACTCTCAATATTGCAGTAGAGAAGGTCACGTTAGTAAGACACAATTCACAAAAAAAGAAGGATTCAGAAAGATGGCGGAAGGTCGAGTGAAGTGGTTCAATGACAGCAAGGGCTATGGTTTTATCGAATCAGACAGTGGACATGACGTTTTTGTGCACTACTCAGCGATACAGGGAGACGGCTTCAAGTCTTTGAACGAAGGCGAAAAGGTCAGCTTCGTTGAAGAGAAAGGCGCCAAGGGCCCTCAAGCGACGAATGTTCAGAAGATCTAACAAAAATTTCCCGGGTTACTCCGGGTGATAGGATAAAAGCCGGGGTGTTATAAAGCCCCGGCTTTTTTTGTGCCCGCAACCCCGAACCCCTTTTTTGCAATGATCATCTCGAAAACCAGAATCACAATGAATTTCATAAATGAATGCACATATTTTAAAACCCGCGTCCGACCTTGGCGGTGTTTCTACTCAGAAGCCACTTTGGACGGCGCACTTCTCAATGGTTTTTTTGATTTTAAAGCTCAAAAGCAATGATGTTTTTTCTGCCTTGAAAGACAAAGACTATAAACCTGCACAAGGTAAATACACATTCCACATTGCCTCCCCCAGCCGCAGCTAAACACGTTTAATCTTATAAACTCCCGTGTCTCGGACTTGTCTAGCTCATTACCAACAGAACTTTATTTTTTGATTGATTTTATTCATATTATGAAAAGATAAATGTTAAATTTTTTGGTTTTTGAGTATTATATTCAGTATAATGGACTAAACATAAAACCATAAACATTGAAAGGAGAGAATAAATGACAAAAAAGCTTTATGAAATTTCAGCGGAATTGGTGCAAGCACAAGTGGCAAGCTCAGCCATGAGCTCAGAAGAAATCGTGGAATCTCTCCGTAAAGTTTTCAACACTCTCAGCTCCATGCAGAAGTCTGAGTCTGAAGGAATTAGCATTGAAACAGGAGACACCGTCGAGGCTCAACTTGAAGAGCCCGGAGTCACGGATTACTCAGACCCCATGGACTCCATACAGCAAGACAAAATTGTATGTCTTGAGTGTGGAGCGGAGATGCGCCAGCTCACTGCCAAACATTTGAGCACTCATGGAATGACCATTCGGGAATACAAAAAGAAGTGGGGCTTTTCCCTCAAGCAGTCTCTATCTGCCAAGTCTCTTTCCAAGGCCAGAAGCAAAGCAGCCAAAAAAAGAGGCCTGCCTCAGAACCTCATTCGTTACCGAGAAGAACAAAGAGCCATGAAGAGCGGGGAAGCTGCAGAGCCCTTCAGAGAAAAAGAGGACAGTGCTTTAGACCAAGAATCAAGAGCTGAAACCCGTGATGAAGGAAGCACCTCGGAAGTAAAAGAAACCAAAAAGTCGAAAAAGAAACAGTAATGACCCTGGCAAGGCCCTTAAGATATACTCCGAGATTCTCCTGATCTGCACTTTTCCTCATGCATCAAGGATTATTCATTGCAGCCCAGGCAATGAAGCTGTTACCGGCGACCTTGAAACCGCTCCACGTGTCCAAAATAGGGGAGAAGGTCATTGAGGATCATCATTGTGGGAGCTGGTGAGGTGGCCTTTCACATAGCCCAAATGCTCATGGGCGGACTGGGCTTGTCGCCTCAAACCAGTTCGCAACGCTTTCCTGAACGGAGCGTTGCAAACACCTTGTCACCCGGCTCCATCAAGCAATCATGCTCCATGGAGACAGCGCAGACAAAGATTGCCTGATCATGAAGGCGTGGCGTTGCGGGGGGCGTCTGGAAATCTACACGGTGGTGGTGCTTTTGGTGCCTGAATTCTGGAGAAAATGATGGGTCTTGGCCTTTGCTCCATGCTCACTCAGGAAGCAGATCCCTGCAGATTCAATATTTCAAAAGACCCGCACAACCGAATTGATCAACCATCCCGTATAAAACATATAAACGGTGAAGAGCAGTCCCCCTTCCAGTCGAGTGATCCTGCCCGGTGCCCTGAAGCCATATCCAATGACAAAAAGAGACAAGGTGAGGGTTCCCATGGTCAGCATGTCACGATAGATGACTTCCATGGGAACGGCCATGGGGTGAATGGTTCCGGCGATCCCCACCACCGCCAGAGTATTGAAGAGGTTGGATCCTAGCACATTTCCAAGGGCAAGGTCGTGTTCCCCTCTGCGAGCGGCCATGAGGGCAGAAGCCAGTTCGGGAAGCGAGGTTCCCAGGGCAACAATGGTCAGGCCGATGATGAGGTCGCTGATCCCAAACCATTCAGCAATCTCCACCGCCCCCCAGACCAGAATGCGGGAACTGACGATGAGAACCACCAGCCCGGTGCAAAGCCAAAAAAATGCTTGCTTTTTAGGCATGTCGTGGACGCTCAGCTCTCGCTCCATTTCCAGATCAAGGCTGTCCCCGCGGTGACGAAAGCCCAAAACGATGGTCCACGTCATCAGTACTCCAAAAATGATCAGGAGAATCCAACCGTCCAGGCGCGTCAGTTCGCCATCCCACACAAGGTAAACCGTCAGAAGGGTGACGAGGAAAAGAATGGGCAATTCTTTGCGCAGCGCCCGTGAATGAAATGATATGGGTTGAATGAGGGCGGTGAGACCCAGTATAAGAGCAATATTGGCGATGTTGGAACCATAGGCGTTTCCCATGGCAAGGCCCGGGTTGCCCTGAAGGGAAGAAATGGCCGAGACCACCAGTTCCGGAGCTGAAGTTCCAAACCCGATGACCACCATGCCGATCATCAGAGAAGGCATTCCCGCATGCCGGGCCGTGGCGGCTGTTCCTTCCACAAAGCGGTCAGCGCTCCAGATCAAAAGGGCCAATCCTGCCACAACGGCAATGGCGGGAGCGATCATGCGCACCTCTTCGTTTCTGCTTCGAACAGAAGTGTTGTGATGAAAAAAAACTCAAATCATGATGACCCTTGCAAACCATTCATCAATAAGCACAACCCCGATGATTGTGCAAGGGTGCGAGCAAGTCCGTGAAAAGCTTTTTTTCTTGCATCCCAGCACTTGGATTTGTTTGCATAAGCTGGAAAATCATGGATTAATATTCATTTATCTCATGGAAGCAGGCGGCTTCGCTTTGAAAAATTCAAAAACCTTTGGAAAGCTTCACCCCGCAATCACCGTTATTCTTTCCGAAACGGGAGTTTCTCAGGAGTGACCTTCATTATGAAATGCCCCTTGTTTGAGAAAAAGTGGACTGTTTGGCTTCGAAATGCATGCTTCCTCCTGTTGCTGATTCCCCTGGCATGCACCACCATGGGAAAACCAAAAGATGATGAAGGTGGACTGATCCAGTCGGTGCAGGCTTTTCACAGCGCATTGAAATGGGAAGACTACAAGCTGGCAAGCAGCTGGCTCGACAGCTCCCGGAGAGAAGATTTCTGGAACCTTGCCGATGAACTGAATGAAAATGTTCGAGTGCTGGATTTCGCTCTGCGTGATGTTTCCGTTGATGGGCAGAGTCAGACTGGAGTGGTTCACATCCGTTGCCAGTATTTTCACACACGAGACCCTCGACTCATGTCAAAGACATTGACACAGCGTTGGAAATACCTTCCCGACCAAAAAGTTTGGATCGTGGAGCACACGGATCTTGGAGCATTACTCTCAGCGCCCTGATGCACGTGCTTTTCAACCATCACGACGATGGAGGATGCTTCCTTGAACCCTGTACCCCAAATCCGCATCACAAAAGCAACCCAACACTCTCTTCGGAAAGACGGTGATTACATCCTTTACTGGATGAGCACGTACAGAAGGACCGGCTGGAATTTCAGTATGCAGCGTGCTGTGGAATGGGCCAATGAGCTGCAAAAGCCCCTCGTCGTTCTTGAGATTCTCTTCTGCACCACTCCATGGGCAAGCGATCGATTCCACAAGTTCATCCTGGAGGGCATGGCATCCAACTTTGGAAGCTTCAGAAAAACTTCCGTCGTCCACTATCCCTTTGTGGAAAAAGAAGCAGGTCAGGGAAAGGCCCTTCTGGCAAATCTTGCTCGAAATGCCAGTATCGTGATCACGGACGATTACCCAACTCATGACCCGGTCCAGATGATCCGGGATGCAATTCAGGAGATGAACCTTTTGGTGGAGAAGGTGGATTCCAATGGACTCCTTCCTCTGCGGATCACGGACCGCCTCTTTAAGACAGCGCAATCTTTTCGAAGATTCATACAATCCGCTCTGCCCGAGCATCTGCAACACTTTCCCGCTCCAAATTCTCTTGAGAACCTGGCAGTGCCGGCTTTCAACAGTGTGCTCTCCGCGGACATCATGAAAAAATGGCCTCCCGCCTCAGCCCATATGCTCCAGGGTGAAGAACCGCTTCCCGCAGCGCTGCCCATTGACCATCACGTGCATGGGACTTCCACTCAGGGAGGCAGTGAGGCGGGGGAATCCAGGCTGCGCCATTTTATTCGCTCGCTGATGAGTCAATACGCAGAAAAGCGAAATCACCCCGACGAAGATGGGACCAGTGGCCTGTCTCCTTACCTGCATTTTGGGCACATTTCTGCACACCAGGTGGTTTCAGAAGTGTTTTCGCACGAAAACTGGACCCCAGAGCTACTGGGATCTAAAGCTCTGGGCCAGAGAGAAGGCTGGTGGGGAATGACCGGGAGCACTGAAGCATTCCTGGATGAGTTGATCACCTGGCGGGAAATCGGATTCAATTGCTGCTTTCTCGAGAAAGACCATGACAAATTTCAATCTTTGCCCCAATGGGCTCAGACGGAACTGTTGGAGCATGCGGCTGATCCGCGCCCCTATGTGTACACGCTGGAGCAGTTCGAATCGGCGTCAACTCATGACCGGCTCTGGAATGCCGCTCAAACGCAGCTGGTGGTGGAGGGCGGGATGCACAACTACCTGCGCATGCTCTGGGGCAAGAAAATTCTTCAGTGGACAAAGCACCCTGAAGATGCCCTGCACATCATGATTCATCTCAACAACAAATACGCCCTGGACGGTTCCGATCCCAATTCCTACACGGGAATCTTTTGGGTGCTGGGGAGATATGATCGCCCATGGGGGCCTGTTCGTCCTATTTTCGGAAAAATACGCTACATGAGTTCCAAAAACACCCTGAGGAAGGTCAAGGCTCAGGATTATCTCTCGAGGTTTGGTTCTCCGGAAGCTTGAAGGTAAGAATGCGGAGCAATGCCCAGAAAAAATATGAGGCGGCAATATGTTGGACATCAAAAGCACGGTCTTGCAAGTCCTCAATGAAGTGGCCCCTGAGGCGGAATTGGAAAAACTGGATCCCCAAAAGAGTTTCAGGGACCAGTTCGATTTTGATTCCGTGGATTTTTTGAATTTCATTCTCGGACTGCAAAAAGAATTGGGGCTTGGCATCAACGAAATGGATTATCCCAAGTTATCCAGTCTCAATGGCTGCGTGAATTATATTCATGAGCAGTTGCGCCAACGGGGAGATTCCTGAAAAAAGTCAAGAGCAGAATCACAGGTTCAAAGTCAAGCGGATCAAACCGGGATCTTCGGGATGAAACCTTTGAGTGAAGCCCAGTGCTGTGGCGAGCCTGATCATGGCAGTGTTTTCAGGGAGCGCCTCACCCCATATTTCTCCAATGCCACGCGACTTTGCATATTCGATGATCCTCCGCAAAAGCATGGGACCCAAACCCAGGCCCGTTTTGTCTCTCCTGATGATCATGGCGAATTCGGCTTTTTCCCTGTCGGGATCTTCCACAAGCTGCACCACTCCCGCCAATTCCCCTTCTCCAACCTGCATCATTTCAACAATCACGAGAGCCATTTCCCGGTTGTAGTCGATTTGAGTGAGACGCGCTGCCATACTGTGGGGCATTTCACGCATGGGATGAAGGAATCGAAACCGAATTTCCTCGGGCGTCAAGCTCGCGAACAACTGCTGAAAGGCCAGCTCATCTTCCGGTCTGATGGGGCGTATTTTCATTTTCCTTCCGTCGGGAAATGAAACAAATTCTTCCAGCTCATTGGGGTAGGGCCTTATGGCCAGATGTTCTCCCGGAGATGAAGCTGTCTGGGAAACCCGTATGCGTGCATCCAGGGCCAGAACACCCTTCTCATGAACCAAGAGAGGGTTGATGTCCAAATCGACCATGTGGGGAATATCGCAAACGAGCTGGGAGAGTTGCACCAAAGCAAGGGCAACCCCCTCCGTGTCCAAAGGGGGTATATTTCGGTAGCCTTGAATGATTCTGTGTATTTTTGTCCTGCTCATCAATTCATGGGCCAGGTGCATGTTGAGGGGGGGCAAAGCCAACGCCTGATCGCGGACGATTTCCGCACTCAAGCCGCCCTGGCCAAACAGCAAAACGGGACCGAAATGAATATCTTGGGTCATGCCCATGATCAGCTCTTGTGAGTTGGGAAAAAAGACCATCTCCTGAACAGAAAAACCCTCAATGCGTGCCCCCGGATACCGTTCTTTCACCCTCTCCATCATCCGTCGAGCTGCCGTGACCACCTCTCCTTTTTGGGTGAGGTTGAGTTGAACCCCCCCCACATCGCTCTTGTGAACAACGTCTGAAGACAAAATTTTCAAAACGACAGTTTTTCCAATTGTTTCAGCTATCTCACCCGCCTGGTCCGGGGTGGCGGCAAAATGACTTTTCAACACATCAATGCCATACGCTTCGAGCACACTTTTTGACTCCACTTCGTTCAGCCACTCTTTGCCGCGGGCAAGAGCACCAGAGATGATGGAAAGGGCCGCCGCCGGATCCCTCACGACCTTCTCGGGCACTCGAGGTGGAACCTCCATGAGCATTTCCTGGTTTCTTCGGTACCTCACCATCTGCATAAAGGCCTGGACGGCTTCCGATGGAGTGTCATAGTGAGGAATGCCTTCCCGGGCAAAGAGGGCTTTCGCTTCCCGCACGGAATCGCCCCCCGTCCATGCAGCCAGCACCAGAGGACTCTGTTGTTTTGCTTCTCTCCTCGCACGGATTATTTCCACAACGGCTTCCGCCGCCTCCAGACTCGGCAGGATTGCGTTGGGACAGTTCAAGGCAAGGATGGCATCGGTGTCTTCGTTGTCCAGAAGTGCAAGAAGAGAGTCACGGTACCGACCACGGTCTGCATCCCCGATCATGTCCACGGGATTTCCATGGGACCAGAGAGGAGGCAAAACCGCGTGCAGACGACGGAGGGTCTTCTCGCTCAAAGCAGCCAGCTCTCCTCCTTCATCGATGAGGCTGTCGGCCGCAAGAACCCCCAGCCCGCCTCCGTTGGTCAAAATGACCATGCGCGCACCCTTTGAACTCACGCGAGCCCGGGCCAGCGTCTCTACCGAATCAAAGAGCTCCTGCATGGTGTAAACTCTCAGCATGCCCGACCGCCTGAAGGCCGCATCGTAGACGATGTCAGAACCGGCAATGGCTCCCGTATGAGAAGTGACCGCCTTGGCGCTCTCCCCGTGGCGCCCTCCCTTCAAAATGATCACCGGTTTCAAACGGGACGCAGCCCTTGCGGCGGACATGAACTTCTTGGCATGGGTGACGGCCTCGATATACAGAAGGATGGCTCCCGCCCGATGGTCTGTGCAAAGGTAATCCAGCATGTCTCCAAAATCCACATCGGCCATGTCGCCCAGTGCCACAAAATGGGAAAACCCGATGCCCCGGGAAGTGGCCCAATCGAGAACGGCCGACTGAATGGCCCCCGATTGAGCCACGAAAGCGATATTTCCCTTGAGAGGGTTCAGATGGACAAAGCTGGCATTGAGACCGATTTGAGGAACCATAAGTCCCAGGCAGTTGGGACCCACGATGCGAAGAAGGTGCCCTTTCGCCCTGTCCAGGACTTTCTGGCAAAGCTGTTGACCCTGAACGTCACCCCGTTCTCCAAAACCTGCGGAAATGATCACCGCTGCCCGATTGCCCATTTGACCCAGCTCACCGATGATATGGGGAACGGTCTCCGCAGGTGTGGCAACGACTGCCAGGTCAGGGGGATGGCCCAGTTCCTTGAGGGAATGATGAACCCCCTGCCCCTCCACCCTCTCGTGGGTCGGATGGACAAAATAAATGTCACCCTTGAAGCCCCCCCCAAGAAGGTTGCGTGCGATGACATTGCCAATGGAGTTGGGACGAGGACTTGCACCAATCAAGGCCACGGATTTGGGGCGAAAAGCATATTCCAGGTTTCGTATGGTCATAAGCCACCTTTCCTGCCGCATCATGAGAGGGAATGGCGAGAACATGCAGTCAATGAACTGGAAAGAAAGTCCGGACGGTGCCCAGGGCTGGATTTAATCCCCCTTGTCATGGATTCTGCGTTTCACGGGCAAAGCTCAAGTGGAGGGGGGTTCCAGGGTTGAAGTGTCTCCCTGGGGAAGTCCCATTTCTCTGGCCTTGAGCAAACGCCTCACGATCTTTCCGGCACGGTTTTTGGGAAGATTTTTGGAAAACTCGATCTCACGGGGAGCTATGGCGGGCCCCAGTCTTTTTCGAACGTGACCGAGAATGTCCCGCTTCAGGGCATCCGATGGCACATGGTCTTCCTTGAGGGTGACGAAAGCCTTCACCACTTCACCGATGATCTCCTCGGGCCTTCCGATGACAGCCGCTTCCGCAATGGCCTGATGCTCCATCAACACACTTTCCACCTCAAAGGGCCCGACCATGTGCCCAGCGGTCTTGATGACATCGTCTCCTCTCCCCACGAACCAAAAATAACCCCTTTCATCTTTTCTCACCAGATCACCGGAAAGATACCACCCTTCCCGAAAGCAACGGGCATAGCGCTCCTTCTGGCCCAAGTAGCCGCGAAACATGGAGGGCCAAGGGGCCTTGATGGCCAACTGGCCCGTCTCGTTTGCTTTGACAAAGGTCAACGGGGTCTTCTCACCCTTTTCTTCCTGCACGACCGCCACCTCAATTCCGGGAACGGGAAGCCCCATGGAACCTGGCTGCACTTCCAATGAGGGAAAATTGGCCACCATGATGGCCCCCGTTTCCGTTTGCCACCAGTTGTCATAAATGGGGGCACCGAGAACCTTCATTCCCCATGGCACTACTTGAGGGTTGAGAGGTTCTCCCACGCTGTGAATGGCGCGAAGGAAGGAAAAATCATATTCTTCAAAAAACCGGTCCGGGACACGCATCATTCTTCGAAGAGCCGTAGGGGAGGTATAAAGAACATTGACCTTTTGATTCTGGAGAATGTCAAACCATCGGGTGAGATCAAAATCGGCCTCATCCACGATGCTTGTGACACCATTGGTGAGGGGAGACAAAATGCCGTAGGAAGTCCCCGTGACCCAGCCCGGGTCCGCAGTGCACCAGTATACATCCCCTTCATGAAAGTCCAGAATATACTTGCCGGTCATATGATGCGCCAGCACAGCCTCGTGAACGTGCACAGCACCCTTGGGCGCTCCCGTGGTGCCGCTGGTGAAATGGAGGAGCGCCATGTCCTCCTCGTGAGTGGGAGCAATGGTGTGATGGCTTGAAGCCTCCTCCATGAGTTTGCTCCAGGAAAGGACCCTTGAGCTTTGATGTGTTTGCTCGTCCGTGAGAATGACGTGCCTCAGGGAGGGAAGACGGAGTAGAATTGGCTTCACTTTTCTTTCAAAATGAGTGCTCGAAGTCACGAGAACCCTTGCATCTCCAAGCTTCATGCGCTGCTCAACGGGCTCGGGACCAAAAGCGGAAAAAAGAGGACAGAAGACGGCCTTGCTCCTGATGGTTCCCAAGGCGGCTATGTAAAGTTGGGGCACCCGCTCTGACAAGACAAAGACTCGCTCTCGAGGCTGCAGTTCCAGCGTGGAGAGGACATTTGCGAAACGGCTGGAATCATCCTTCAGGCTCGAAAAAGTCGACTCTCTCACCGTCTGGTCCACTCCCAACCAGCGAAAAGCAACCCGTTCACCCCTTCCTTCATTCACATGCCGGTCCACCGCTTCATAAACCATGTTCAACCCTCCCTCATGGGGAGGCCTGCCCAATTCTTCTCTCAGAGACCGCCACGAAAAAGAGGAGCAAAACTCCTGGTAATTCATGAGGTTGGGTTTGTAAAAGCGCATGTTGGCATGGGAAAATTTTCTGCTGGAATTCATGGCATCACTCAATGAAATGTGGATTGGACAAATCAGCAGCTCATCAGCGAATTTTTTTCATGAAAGTGGAAATGGCTGACATGTAGTTGTTGAGTCCACGATAAAAAATGTCATTGTGGTTGGCGCCGCGTATCTTGAGGAGCGTCTTGTCACGTGATGGGCTCGCCTCATGCAGAGCTGTGGCATCGCTGAAGGGAATGATGTGGTCGAATTCCGCATGGATGATCAGAAGGGGGCCCTCATAAGCACTGATCTTCTCAAGGTGGCGGAATCCATCCTCCTCCGTCAGTCCCAGTTGTTTCACAGGCACACCCAGCAACTGAAGAAGGGCTGTTCCATGGGCAAAGCCGCTCTCCAGTATGAGGCCTTTCAGTTTCCCTTGCGCATGGGCAGCCAGTTCAAGGGCGCAGGCACTGCCCAGTGACCGGCCCATCACCACCAGAGGACCGGAGAACCCTTTCTGAGCCAGCCACTGGGTGAAATAATCGAGAACGATGTGGGAGTCGTTCAGCATGTGAGAAACGGTGGGACTCCCTGTGGAAAGACCGTAGCCGCGGTAATCCACCACGGTGAAGTTGATGCCTTGACGGCTGTACAAGGGTCCAAGATCATCATAATCGGAAACGATTTCACCATTTCCGTGAAAAAACAATATATTGGGATCTGTCTGTCCGCCGCCGTGAAATTTTGCGTCCAGCACAACCTCGTCATCCACGGGAATAGCCAGTCTTTCCCCTTTCCATTGCGAAACCCAGCGGGCGTCGCTTCTCGGATGAAAGATTCTACGGCTCACTTCCGGAGTGTCCAGGGACGAAAAATTCTTCTTAGAGTCTTTTCTCATGAGATTGCTCCCTTTCAATGGGAATCTGCCCGGCCTTCATGAAATGCACAGGGGGTGCTCCTTCGGTCTTCACTCCCTTCGGTCTCCATTCCATGGTGCACACTTATGTAAAAACAGCGGGTCAGGCAAGGGAATGGCAAGACCACGAACACCCCGCGCCCCTGAAATTTGATGCATTTCTGAAGCATACGCCCATGGCCCGAGAAGTCTCGGCTTTCCTTTCAAGCTTTTTCCATTTGAGAGGAAAAAATGCCAGACCGCAAGGCATTTATTGAAAAATTAAAAGGTCAAACCTTCTCCTTCGGCGCACCATGCCTCGAGGGCCTCACGGAAAATGGAATGGAGAGGAGATGGAAAGGACACGGCGGCAGAGCCCATGAACTCAGAAATTCTTAAGGGAAGAAGCCTTGATGCAGCAATATTTTTCAAAAAAAAGAAAAAAAGCACAACAAAACGGCGTCAGCCCCTTGACATTTTTTTTATTGTGTAGATTCTACTGATCCTTAATAGGCTGGATTTTGCAGATGAAGCAAGGCTCAGCCTGTGTCAATACGTTTTCAGAATGCATTCGGCTGACCTCGTTCGGCCATCTGAACAATCTGCAGGACATCATGGCACGCAGCTTGCCTGTAAACCCGCTCTTTAACAAAAGCAGATGCCAGTTTGAGCAACTTCAGGTTTCAGGTGTCATCGGTCACAGGAAAATTTTCCCAAAACCCATGAAAGAGTGGAGCGCATGACTCGAAGAGAAGCCCTAAAAATGTTCATGTTTGCAGGTGCTGCATCCTCCCTGGCACCCATCATCCAATGTGCACATTCCTGGGCAGCGGATGAAAACGCGGCATTGAAAAGCCTCTGTTCCGGCAAGCTTTCCTTTTTCAACGTTCACACCCGAGAAGGGGTTTCGGTCAAGTATCTCAACTCAAGAGGAGAGTTTGACCGAAGAGCAATGACAAAGCTGAACAGGGTGTTCCGCTGCAGGCACAACCACGAAGCTCATCCCATCGACCGAAATCTTTATGTCCTTCTCGATGCCATCAAGTCAAAGCTAGGGTCCCACGAACGACCCTACCTTCTCATTTCAGGTTACAGATCACCGGAGCTCAATGACTATCTGAGAAGCCGGAGTGTTGCCGTCTCCGACAGGAGTTTTCACCTTAGAGGGATGGCAGCAGACGTCAGCATGGAGGGTGTCAGACTGGCGGATATCAGGAATGTGGCCGTTTCCCTCAATGCCGGCGGTGTGGGAGAATACAGCAACTTCGTTCATGTTGATGTGGGCCCAGTGCGCTCCTGGTGATTTTTCCCCGTTCTGCTTTTCCGGAATTCACCAATTCATTCTTGAGACAGACAAACGGTTGCATCGGCTTCGCCAATGGGTTCACTGGGCGCGTTTTGAACATTTTCAAGACGTACGGAGACGTACGGCGTGGTATCCAATTCTATTCGTCTTTCTTTTCCCCTCGATGATCGCCATTCATCAGGTCAGCAAAAAATAAAGGAGAAGTTCGGACATAAACTTCGCCCGCCCTTCTCCTTATTTTTCACTTTGATCACGTTTCCCATGTGGAAACGTCTGGGGCATGTGTTCAGAGTAACAGGGAAAACTCAAGAAAGGTAATCCTCTCCCGCATAGCGACCCGCCAGAGCGATTTCTATATCAAGGGGGTCGAGTTCTTCAGCCTCTTCAAACCCATGGTTCAAGGCCCAGTCACCGTGCAGCCGATCTCTGACCAGGTCTCCTCCTCCACCCAGAAGGTCTGCATAGTTCTCAATGCCCGCATTTGTCATCCAAAGGGGTCTTTTTTCACTGCGAAGTTTTTCAATATCAAGGATCATGGCTGCCCTCCTGCTTCCATGCTTTTAATAACAGTTAGTTACAAAGACTTTAATATTCATTATTTACTGAGGTTTAAAATAATTAGGAACTCCCAGTTGTCAACGGTTTTCGATGGCGGGGGCGTGCAGCACCAATGCAAAGCAGGTCTCGGTGGTCTAAGATTTGGTGCCACTTCGGTCAGTCTTCCAGCTCATCGGCATTGTAGGCCTTGGACCACAATGCCGCACGGCGAGTGATTTCATGGAGTTCCTGGAGAAGGTTCATGGGCAGCTTATCCAGTCCAATGGGTGAAGTGATAATGGTCAGATGCGACAAGATGCCTTTTTTCAAAGCCAATCTGGATTCTGGACTGTTCATGGTCTTGATACTCCCTGGCAGCTGTGTGGAACAAGGAAAAAGCAAAAGGAACTATTGCCAAAATCACATGGCTCAACTAAGATCCCTGGGCGTTTTTAAAGGAACCTTTCGTTGTTTTGAACCAGCGGGCTCGATTCACACACGGAGTTCATGTTGAGCACCAAAGCAAAAATTCCAGACGATATTCTAAAAATCCTTGACGCCGTTGAGGAAGAAAACAGAAGGCGACGCACCTCTCTTGTGCAAAGAATAGTGGAGTGGAACAGGGATCGGGACCTTTTCTTTTTCGATGCCAACCAGGAAGTGCACATGCTGAGTGTGTGTGCCAATGATTTCTTCTACTCCAGATCGCTCATTGAACGCCTCAACGCTCTCGCAGATTTCGAATTTGTCTGGTTTGGCGCTGCATCCAAGTACGGAGCCATGGTGTTTGCAAACATGGAAGAGATGGCGGCTGCGGAACGTCATTATCAGTCACTCTTTTCCTGGAAAGAGTCCGTGTACACCATCATCATTGAGAATGTGGTGGCTGAACTGAGCGAACATTGTGCAGGCGGTGAAGAGGAAGCGGAATGGATTGCTCTTCTTCTCGAGCGCATTTTGACCATCGTCATTGAAGCCAACGAAAAGCGTCCCTTTGGGGAATCAAGGGACATGTCCACATGGAAAAAATGGCTCAAAAGCTCCAAGAGGGAAATTGAACTGACTTTCAACGACTGGCTCCTGGAGATGGAAGAAGAAGAGTGAGGTCCTTGGCTTCCCTTTGCTTCCCGGCGGAACATTCTTGTGCATGGGGCTTCCGCCATGGCGCTCCCGGGCGAGTGAATCAACCTTGCACGGCCAGCCCTCTGCATCGTCAAATTTCCCCCGGCGCGGGGAATGCTAATGCTGCCACCAGTTCTTCTTTTTTCCCTCAAAGAGTTCTTCCCCTTCACCGGGAAAAAGATCTCTTTCTTTCGAGACACTCCACTGCGACACGGACGGCCACCGATCTCTCTGGGGATCGGGACCCTCCAGGGCTGCCTCATGGGGAGACGAATCCACCATGACGGGGTTCTGCCGCACATTGAACCGGGCCACGCTGTGGCTGAATTCAATGGGAATCCCATTGGGATCGAAAGAATAGACTGAATGGATGAAGCCGTGATCGATGGCTTCTGAAACCCAAAATCCCGCTGCCTCCAGTCTGTCCCTCAAGGTCCACAGGTCCTCTTTCTTTTGAACCTCAAAGGCCACATGGTCAAAAATGAAAGGACCTTTAACCGGAAAACCATGGTCTTTTTCTTCGACCGGTTCCACGTGGGGCCACTCAAAAAAACTGATGAGGTTATTGGGAGAGATTTCAAAAAAATAGTGTCGATACCCTGGCCTGCCCATACCGATAACCAGCCGCATTTCCAGCAGGTCACGCCAAAAACGAACGGTTGCTTCAAGATCTCGGGTGGCCATGGACAAATGATGAATGCCTTTGTATTTGATCACGTTTTGCCTCGCCAGAACTGTGGTTTCAATATATGTGATGTGGACTCAAGGCACTGGTTTTATGCAAATCAGCGCACACTGCACAGGGTCTCACCGCCTTTGAATCGCATTCAAAATAACATAGATTCAATGTGAAGATGAGACAAATTCAAGTCTTGAGGCCATGCACAGACCAAATCGGTTGACACAGCAGAGATTCCTGGGGGGAGCCATTCTGTGGTTGCAGAGCGGTTTTGGAGTGGGTCCATGCAGGTCATTTTCAACGGGATGTTTTCTGTCTGGTTTGAAATTGCGGCGAGTTTTCACAGAAAAATAGAAATGCGGGAGAAACTGCATGAAACAGAGGGTCATTTCCATATTCCTTTTGCTTGTCTTCTGGCAGGCGCTGCTGGGGCTGGAACCAGCTCATACCGCAACACTGCAGGAGCAGAATAAACCTCTGGACACCACCTGGATAGAACCCTTGACGGGCATGGAATTCGTGTGGATTCCTCAAGGGTGTTTTTCCATGGGCAGCCCCTCATCAGAGGAAGGGCGGAAAGATCATGAGGGCCCCGTGAGGGAGGTCTGTGTGGACGGGTTCTGGATGGGAGTCAGGGAGGTTTCCCGCGGAGAGTTTGCACAGTTCACAGCAGCAACGGATTACCAAACGGAAGCGGAGCGCCAGGGTTTTTCATGGATGTACGCGGGAGACTGGGTTGCCAGGCCCGGAGTCAATTGGGCCAATCCCGGGTTCAAGCAAAGTGACGCGCACCCTGTTGTTCACGTTTCCTGGAACGACGCGGGAGCCATGGCAAGGTGGCTCTCTGCAAAAAACGAGGGGGACTTTCGACTGCCCACAGAGGCAGAATGGGAGTATGCCTGCAGAGGGGGCACCCACACAGCACGGTTTTGGGGAACGGTCAGGGAAGATGGCTGTGCGTTTGCCAATGCTGCAGACCTCACCGCTCAAGAACGTTTTCCCGCCTGGGTCGTGATGGACTGTGAAGACGGCTTTGTTTTCACCGCACCGACGGGCCATTTCCAACCCAACGATTTCGGGCTTCATGACATGCTCGGGAATGTGTGGGAGTGGGTTTATGACAATTATCAGCAAGACGCCTACAAGCTTCTGCCCTCCATAAACCCCTTGCATCAATCTTTCAGGTCCGAGCGCATTGCCCGTGGTGGGAGCTGGAACAGCAAGCCCTCTGCCATTCGATGTGCCAATCGGGATGTCCTTCAGGCTCCAGATCGAAGGAGTGATGATCTTGGTTTTCGGCTCATTCGAAAAACAGGAAACCACCATGAAGGAAAAACGGGGCGATGAATGCTTGACATGAGACAGCCTCCGGAGTAAGCCAGGATTTTGATGGGCCATGAGGCTTCTCAANGCCCTTCCGCCGTTGACTCAGGCCATTCCCTTTCAAGCTTGACACAAAATGGCAATTNGTTTAACGTGCATATGTTCACAATATCAATAGCTTTCCTCATCCTCTTTGGATGAGTGCGCAACAAATTTGACACCATGCGAAAAAGACATGCGTGGTCGCTAATTTTTTCCAGAGAGGGGGGATAGGTCGATTTCATAAGGGATTTTTTCAAACTTTTTCTTAAGGCTTCTGGCAAAGGGTTTTTTTGACTATGGGTCTCGAACAATTTCTGGCCGAGGACAAACCGGCGCTCTCAAAGGCTTGGTTCGACCTCATTTTAGGTACTTATCCTCCTGAGACTTCAGCTCTTCTTCAAAAGGATAAGAATCAATTTTCAAATCCCGTCGGCTACACACTATCGGAGAGCATTTCGGGAATTATTGATGAGATGCTTGGGGATTTCGACCGGGAAAAGGTGCTTCCCCTGGTGGATAAGGTGGTGCGGGTCAGGGCCATTCAGGACTTCAGCCCCGCCCAGGCCGTTGGCTTTGTGTTTCTCTTGAAGAAGATCGTGCGGAATCGTGTGGAGGTGGGAATTCGGGAGAAGAGAGTTTCGCCCAGTGAGGTTTTGGCATTTGAGTCCAAGATTGACGAATTGGCTTTGATGGCTTTCAATGTCTATGCGGGCTGTCGTGAAAAATTGTACGAGCTTCGCGTCAACGAGGTGAAAAACAGGACTTTCAGACTTCTTCAAAGGGCGAGCTTGATAGCTGAAATCCCGGAACATGACACGCAATTGAAAAATGGCCAAGATTCTATAACGTAAATTTTAAAACGAGGGATTGTTAAATGGGCATCAAGTTTTCCTTACTCTCGGTCATCGCGTTGATGGCGGCTGTTTTTGTGGGAGTGAAGGTGGCTGGGCTCCACTATTTTTTCGGAGTGGTTGTCCCCTATGCTGCCTTGGCCACTTTCCTGGTCGGTTTCATCTATCGCATTCTCCTATGGGCCCGCTCTCCCGTGCCCTACAACATCACCACCACTGCCGGCCAGCAGCAGTCTCTGCCGTGGGTCAAACAGAACAAGCTGGACAACCCCACCACCACTGCCGGCACCATCGGCAGAATGGCTCTTGAAGTCCTTTTCTTCCGCTCTCTTTTCCGCAACACCAAGTACGAGTATCATGAAGGCCCCAAGCTTCGCTACCAATGGGAAAAATGGCTCTGGATCTTCGGACTTTTGTTTCATTATTCATTTTTGGTCATTTTTCTCCGCCACCTCAGATTTTTTACGGAGCCGGTCCCCGGATTTGTTCACAGGCTGGAAGGTCTCGACGGCATGCTCCAAGTGGGTCTTCCCGGGATCTATATCACCAACTTGATCTTCATCGCCGCCGTCACATTTCTTTTCCTCAGAAGAGTTGTCATTCCTCAAGTGCGCTACATTTCCCTGCCGGCAGACTATTTTCCACTGTTTCTGCTGTTCTTCCTCGGACTGACGGGAATCCTCATGCGGTATTTCTCCAAAGTGGATGTGGTCAAAGTGAAGGAACTGGCACTGGGAATCGTCACTTTCAACCCCGTGGTCCCTTCGGGCATCGGTGTCCTCTTCTATATGCACTTTTTCCTCCTTTGCGTCCTGCTCGCTTATTTCCCCTTCAGCAAGCTGATGCATCTTGGAGGCATCTTTCTCAGTCCCACACGCAACATGCCCAATGACTCGCGCATGAGACGTCACGTCAATCCTTGGAACTATCCCGTCAAAGTCCACACCTATGAGGAATATGAGGACGACTTCAGGGAGAAGATGATCGAAGCCGGTTTACCCGTGGAAAAGGAGTCCAAGTAGATGGCAAAGGTACCAAAACCAAACGAGCTCGTTTTTGATTATAATGTGCCGCAAAAGTGGTGGATGGACACCAAGCCCGAGTTTAAACCCGGAACGTGGTGTTACCCCGGCAAGGCCAAGAATTTGGAAGTTCTCGGACTTCCCAACCCAAGAGAGTGGTCTCCCCTGGATGAGGATTGGAAACTGCCCTCCAACTGGAAGGAAATCATTTTTGAAGGCATGAGAGACTGCCTGAACAAGTACCGGTCCCTGCGCGTCTTCATGGACATCTGCGTACGCTGCGGCGCCTGCTCGGACAAGTGTCACTTCTACATCGGATCTGGCGATCCCAAGAACATGCCCGTGCTCAGGGCCGAACTCCTTCGATCCGTTTACCGGAAAGACTTCACTCTGGCCGGCAAGATCATGGGTCGAATCGCCGGCGCACGCGAGTTGAACGAAGAAGTCATCAAAGAGTGGTTCTACTATTTCTTCCAGTGCACCGAATGCCGCCGCTGCTCCCTCTTTTGCCCTTACGGCATTGACCAGGCGGAAATCACCATCATAGGCCGCGAACTTCTCAATCTTCTCGGCGTGAACATCGACTGGGTTGTGGGTCCCGCCGCCAACTGCTATCTCAATGGGAACCACCTGGGAATTCAGCCGCACGCGTTCAAGGATATGATCGAGTTCTTTGTGGAAGAAATCGAGGCCGTCAACGGCGTCCGTATTGAGCCCACCTTCAACCGCAAAGGGGCCGAAGTCCTCTTCATCACCCCCTCGGGTGACGTCTTTGCCGATCCGGGCACCTACACCCTCATGGGTTATCTGATGCTCTTTCATGAGATTGGGCTGGACTACACCTGGTCCACCTATGCGTCCGAAGGGGGCAACTTCGGGCTGTTCACCAACAATGACACTTTGAAGAAACTCAACGCCAAGATGTACGCAGAGGCAGAGCGCCTCGGTGTCAAATACATCATCGGTGGTGAGTGCGGCCACATGTGGCGTGTCATTCAGCAGTACATGGACACCATGAACGGCCCTGCCGATTTCCTGGAAGTTCCAAAGTCCCCCATAACGGGAACAGTCTTTGATAACGCCAAGTCCACCAAAATGATCCACATCGTGGAATTCACTGCGGACCTCATTCGCAATGGAAAGCTCAAGCTGGATCCCAGCCGCAATGACCATCTCCGCGTGACCTACCACGATTCCTGCAATACATCACGGGGAATGGGCTTCTTCGATGAACCCCGCTATGTCATAGAAAATGTCTGCAACAACTTCTGGGACATGCCTCCCAATTGCATTCGAGAGCAAACCTTCTGCTGCGGCAGCGGTTCCGGGCTGAACACGGATGAATTCATGGAAATGCGCATGAGGGGTGGCCTTCCTCGAGCCAACGCCGTCAAGTATGTCCACGACAAGCACGATGTGAACATGCTCTCAACCATCTGCGCCATTGACCGCGCCGTGCTGACCCCTCTCATGAATTATTGGGTTCCCGGAGTTGACGTGACCGGTGTTCACGAGATGGTGGGCAACGCCATTGTGATGGAAGGAGAAGGTGAGCGCACCACCGACCTGAGGGGCAATCCTTTGGAAGGAATGGAGGACTTGAGTGATGAAGATCTATAACGCCAAACTGATCATACCGGGACTGCTCATATTCGTCGTCATGGTCACGTTCCCCATCTGGTACAATAAGGGCAGTGCGGCTCCCCCTCCCGAGCCCAGTCTCAACACACCCGCCATTCAAAGAATGGCGGAAAAGCAGTGTGTTCTCCCCAAGGACCAAATGAGGACAGATCACATGCAGCTGCTCAACGAGTGGCGCACGGAAGTGGTCCGCAATGGCAATCGCCTCTATGTGGCCTGGGACGGCAAAGAGTACAACATGAGCCTGCAAAACGAGTGCATGCGCTGTCACTCCAACAAGTCCGAATTCTGTGACACGTGCCATGTCTATGCCGGACTCAAGAGCGGATCTCAACCCTATTGCTGGACCTGCCACATCGCCCCCAAGGAGAACAAGTGATGGAATCGAACAGAAGAAGCTTTCTTAAGATCGGCGGAATCTGTGCGTTGGGGCTGGGCGCCTTGCCGGTTACGAAAGCGCTCGCGAGAAAGGCTCTCCCCCAGGTGTCTGATTTCCCGGAAGCCCTCAAGGCCAATCAATGGGCCATGGTTGTCGATATGAAGAAGTGTTGGGAACAGGCGGATCGAGACTGCAAAGACTGCATTCTCGCGTGCCACCAGTACCACAATGTCCCTGATATCGGCACCATCAAGGAAGAAATCAAGTGGCTCTGGCAGGAAAGTTACCATGACACTTTTCATGACCAGGCCACCAAGTTCAATATTGCCAACATCGAACACAACCCCATCATGGTTTTGTGCAACCACTGCACCAGTCCGCCATGTGTCCGCGTCTGCCCCACAAAGGCAACCTTCAAAGACAAAAAAAGCGGCATCGTCAAAATGGACTATCACCGCTGCATCGGCTGCCGCTTCTGCATGGCAGGCTGCCCTTACGGAGCAAGGAGTTTCAACTTTCGCGACCCCATTCCCTACATCAAGACGGAATTGAACATGGCCTATCCGGCAAGGGAGCGCGGCGTGGTCGAAAAGTGCAGTTTCTGCACCGAGAGGCTTGCCCGGGGACTTTTCCCCGCTTGTGTTGAAGCATGCAGGCACGGTGCTCTCACCTTCGGCGACATCACGGATGCCGACTCCCCCGTCAGAAAGCTTCTCGCCGAGAATTACAGTATCAAGCGCAGGCCAGAACTCGGCACAGGTCCCAACGTCTATTACATCATATGAGGGGTGCGATATGCTTGAAAGGGCATTAACTGGAAGTCAAAAATACTACCGCCTTTTGATGGGCCTGCTCATTCTGATGGGGATGGGGTTCGCCGCATATCTCTACCAGTTGAACACAGGTTTGACCATCACGGGCTTGAGTCGAGATGTGTCTTGGGGGTTCTATATCGCCCAGTTCACCTTTCTCGTTGGTGTGGCCGCGTCAGCTGTCATGGTGGTCCTTCCCTACTACCTGCACAACGTCAAGGTTTTCGGAAGAATCACCATTCTGGGCGAATTCCTCGCCGTTGCCAGCGTCACCATGTGTCTCCTGTTCATCATTGTGGACCTTGGTAAACCCATGCGCCTTTTGAACGTCATTCTCTATCCCTCTCCCAACTCCATTCTGTTCTGGGATATGATCGTTCTCAACGGCTACCTGTTTTTGAACATTGTCATTGGCTGGAATGTGCTGGAGGCGGAACGCAAAGGCACCGATTCTCCCAGCTGGTTGAAACCCCTCATTTATCTTTCAATTCCCTGGGCAATTTCCATTCACACGGTGACCGCCTTCCTGTACGCGGGTCTTCCCGGCCGCCATCTGTGGCTCCATTCCATTCTGGCTGCCCGCTTTCTTGCGTCAGCTTTCGCATCGGGACCGGCCCTTCTCATCCTTCTCGCTCTTGTGCTCAGGAAGTACACCAAGTTTGATGCGGGCAAGGAAGCCATTGACAAGCTGTCACAGATTGTACTCTATGGAATGCTGGTCAGCATTTTCTTCATTGGCCTGGAGTTTTTCACCGCCTTTTACAGCAATATTCCGTCCCACCAGCACGGCTTACTGTATTTGTTTGTCGGCCTTGACGGTTATGGCAAACTTGTGCCGTTCATGTGGCTGTTTGCTTTGCTCGCCCTTGCAGCGGTGGTGCTCCTCATCAACCCCAAAACCAGGAAGGACGAGAAAACGCTCAAGATTGCCTGCCTCTGCGTCTTCTTCTCCATGTGGATTGAAAAGGGTTTGGGTCTGGTGATCGGCGGCTTCATCCCCAACCCCTTTGAGCAGGTAAGAGAATACCTGCCCACTGTGCCCGAATTGATCATCACCATGGGTATTTGGGCCACAGGATTTTTTGTTCTCACCATTCTCTACAAAATAGCGGTCTCCGTTAAGGAAGAGGTTGAATGATTCCAATGGTCTTATGCCTCAACCTGACCGCATGAGCAAAAAAGCCCGCACTCCAGTGCGGGCTTTTTTGCTGTCTCTTTCACACGGACAACTGAAGAAGCCCCCGCCGATTTGAAGCGTCACTCCCGACTCACAGAACTTTCACGTTTAACAGCCCACTGCACCACTCACTTCGATCGCTCACTTCAGGACNGGAACATGGTGACACAATGAATTANCCGTTGTTTTGAGAAAACGAATAGATTATATGCACTGGAAACAGTGGACCGCATGGTTCCAGGAAGGAGTCCGTCAGGANTTTGCATGCACGGAGCCCCAAGGCTGAGTGCAACTCATGTGGCGAACGCCCAGAACCTCTGTTCACCATGGCAAGAAATNCTTTCCAGGATCGATCCTCAGAGAAGAATAAAAAAAAGGAGTGTTGAATGAAACGGAATTTTGTATTGCTATTGGTCGCATCAGCCTTCGCCATCTCGGCGTGTGCGACGGACATGCACCCCACACAGAGGGGCGCTGTGATCGGAACAGGTGTGGGTGCAGGCACAGGAGCCCTTTTGGGCCAGGCCATCGGCAGAGACACCACGTCCACGGTCATCGGAGCGTTGGCGGGAGCAGCCGTTGGAGGCCTTGCGGGTGGCGCCATTGCCGGCTACATGGATCGCCAGGAACAAGAGCTGCGCCGTCTGGAAGCTATCTCTCAAGGAGCCACCGTGGAGCGCCACCAGCAGCAGTTGACCGTAACACTCCGTTCGGACGTCCTTTTTGACGTGGACTCCTCCATGCTCAAGCCAGGCGCCTATGATGAGATCGACTTCGTGGCGGACACTCTCCTTCGCTACCCTGAAACCGTCGTGATGGTTGACGGGCACACGGACAGCACCGGCTCTGCAGCCTACAACCAGAGATTGTCGGAAGAACGGGCCCTGTCCGTCAGGAATGCCCTCATTCAAAGGGGGGTTGACCACCGGAGAATCACCGCAAGAGGCTTTGGAGAAACGAGACCTGTCGCGAGCAATGCGTCCGAATCGGGCCGACAGCTGAACCGGCGTGTGGCGATCACCATCATTCCCGTTGAAAGATAAATCACTGAGAGGCTCCAGGAAAACCATGTGAAATTCGTGGCCACTGGCGCTGTTTCTTAATGAGCAATGCCCACGGGAAGCCTTCCATTCATCAATGCCTCAAGTGAATTCTTAACTTGGATTTCCTTGAGGCATTTCTTTTCAGGGAGCCGATTCCTTGTCGCGCGAACCTTTTCTGGACCACACATAGAGGACGATTGCCGCTGCCGTTGCCGCATTGAGGGATTCCACACCAGCGTCGATGGGTATGCCAATTGCCGACCCTTTCCATTCCTCAGGCAGTCCCGGCCCCTCCATCCCCGGAAGCAACAAGAAACTCCCGGGGAACTCCACCGATTCAATGTCCCTGCCCCCGACGGAGAGAGCTTTCACGGGAAGATTGCGTGGAAGAGCTTTCACACTGGGCCCCCACAAAAAATGTGCGTGAAGGGCGGTCCCTCCTGAGGCGCGCATGGCTTTGGGATGGTATGGATGGGCACTTTCTTCCAGAAGAATGATCCGGGAAACGCCAAAAGCTGTTGCCGAGCGGACGATGGCTCCCACATTTTCCGGATCTTGAAAGGGCACAAGCAATGAGCATCCCCTGGGCAGTGGTTCGGACATGTCCCAGGCTTCAATGGGAGGCGTGTGAATGATCAAGAAGGGATGGTTTGTTCCGAAAACATCCAATTCATCGAAGAGGTCATGGGCAAACTGATACCACATCATGTTTTTGGGGGAATTCTCGGGCGGGGGATCCCCATCGGGGCGACTGATCCAAGCGGCACAGTTTTCCGGGAAGTGATTCAAAGTGTCGAGAACATGTCTGGATCCAAACACCAAAGCTTTGAGATGCTTTTTGATGCCCCTTCCCGAGAGCAGTTTGCGCGTGTCTTTGAAAGCCTTGTTCTTGTCGCTTTCGACCCATCGCACCACATGCTTCTTCACGGCAGCTGCTCTTCGCTCCCTTTGAGGCATGGTGAGACGCTGAAAAATGACCAGGCGCCTCTCATGGGGCGTTCCGGGTATGTGATAAGCTGGTCCATGACCATGGAGTAATCGTTGGGAAATTGCTTTTTGGCTGAAAAAATCTCCTCATCACAAGCTGGACCCTTCATGAAAATCACCAGTCCATCCTTTTCAAGGCACCCAGAAACACGCTGCAAAGTGGCGGGGATCGCCTCCACCGCACGAGTGATGACTCCTTTGACCGGCTTTTGAAAAGCGGGTGAAATGCCCTCCCCGATCACCTCAAGGCCGGACACGCTGAGTGCATCCAGCACTTCTTTGAGAAAAGCCACTCGCTTTTGTCGGCTCTCGGCAAGATAGACTTCCATCTCAGGAAAAGCTATTTTTAAAGGAATGCCGGGCATGCCAGGACCCGTTCCCAAATCCAAGAGGGGTGAAGGCAGCTTTGTTAGAATTCCCGGAAGAATGGAATCAACATAAAGTTTGAGGACCATGTTTTCGAAATTGTGAATGCGAGTCAGATTGAGTTCTTCGTTGTGTGATCGAAGCATTTGATGATATTGCCAAAGTTGCTCAATTTGCACAGAAGTGAAACCAATTCCGCACTTTTTCAGGAGTTCTGCCAATGCAGCGGGTGTGGCAGCAGCGCTTTTCTTTTTTCTATTCATGAAATCGCCCTTAAGGAGTTTGGTTCCCTTTGACCGGTGAGTACAGCAGTGACCAGAATGCCCGCATAATCCTTTATCAAGAGTGTTATAAACTGTGCAAGAGACATATTTTTTTCATGCCCAATGGCCCGTGATCTACCATGACAACCATTTGCTCGCCGTGTACAAGCCCGCAGGTCTGCTCATTCAAAAAGATGCAACGAACGACTCTTCCCTGCTGGATTTGTGCAAGCAGTGGATCAAATTCCGCCATAAAAAGCCTGGAGAGGTCTTTTTGGGTCTCGTTCACCGGCTGGACCGTCCCGTAGCGGGAGTGGTCCTTTTCTGCCGAACCTCCAAAGCGGCAGGACGAATCAGTGCGCAGTTCCGCAAACAGGAAGCCACCAAAATCTACTGGGCCATCGTGGAAGGATCCTTGAGCCCGCCACAGGGAAAACTCTGCCATCATTTGATTCGTCGACGGGAACTTTCGACCATCGTCCAGGATCAGCCTTGCAGCGCGAGCAAGGAGGCGAGGCTTCAATACAGGGTTCTGGATACGGCGAACCAGACAAGCCTTGTGGAAATCCTCCTGGAAACGGGCCGGCACCACCAGATTCGTTGTCAGCTGGCTCACATGGGCCATCCCATTTTGGGTGACCTTCGTTACGGGGCGCGCCACGCCCTGCCCCAAAGGCAGATCGCCCTCCTGGCAAAATGTTTGATTGTGACACACCCGACCCTAAAAATCCCTTTGCACCTCCAGTCTCCCCTTCCCAGAGAGTGGCCCTGGCGGCAAGGTTCTGAAGAAGCCAAAAGTGTTCCATGGAGTTGGTCCGAACTGAAGCCCGCGTTGAAAGAACACATCAATTAAAGTTTTTTTCCATGAGCATTTCCTTGCCGAATCAGCCAAACTATGAAATCTTTCATTACAAGGAAACCGCCAAACAGTTCTTCATCGTTTGGCACAAACCCTTTTGCATGGAAACGGGGAGGGAAAAAATGCAAAGCTTTATGGACGTCATCAAGAAACGCAGAAGCATACGGCACTACACCGATCAGGAAGTGCCGCAGGATCTGCTGAATCAAGTACTGGAAGCGGTTCAGTGGTCACCATCGTGGGCCAACACCCAATGCTGGGAAATCGTGGTTGTGAACAATCGGGAAACCAAACAAGAAATCAAAGAGACCATCAGCAAGGGAAACCCGGCGGCCAAGGCCATCGTGGATGCTCCCATTGTTCTGGCCATTTGCGGTAAGATCAATGCTTCGGGGTATTACAAAGGTGAAGTCACCACCAAATTTGGGGACTGGCTTCTTTATGACCTGGGAATAGCCACTCAAAGCATCTGCCTTGCCGCCCATGCTTTGGGACTCGGAACCGTTGTGGTGGGCCTTTTCGACCACGACCGCGTCAAGGAGATACTTCAGGTACCCGAGGGGGTAGAAGTGGCGTCGCTCATACCCCTGGGGTTTCCAGGAAAAGGGTCAGGGGCACCCAAGCGCAGAGAAATTTCCGAGTTCACTCATTATAATCGATTTTGAATCAGCCCGTCACGTTCCTGGTCATGTCTTGGTCAAGCATCCTTCAAAGAATTGCCCCCTCAAGGGGGCTTTCATGTTCTCATTCCAAGATGACGTGTCCATGTTTTCTTTGATGACCCATGGGAGAATTCATGACATCACAAGGGCGTGCAAAAAGGAAAAAGCCGCGCAGGCAAAGCTCAGGAAACACCCCTATGCTTTGTCTTTCGCGGCTTGGAATAATTCAAGTTATTTTTCGAAGGCTTTCAACAAGCTCAATTGAACTTGCTCAAGACGCTTCGGGACAAAGGAAACAGAGCGGACAATCCCCATTTATCTCAATGACGCGAATTGCTTTGAACATCCATGAAAACCCCAAACTCAAGAAAGACAAATGGCTTCGTTGAGCTCTGATCACATGAGACGGATACTGCCAGCGGGTCACAACTCCACGGTATCGTCAATATGATTTCTCGCGAGACTAGGCCTCATACTTGAAAGAGATTTTGACCTTGGCACGATACGCAACGACCTTGCTGTCCTCCAGCTTGAGATCCAATGTGGCGATTTCTGCGACTCTCAAGTCTCTCAGAGATTTGCTGGCGGTTTCAACAGCATTCTTGGCTGCATCCTCCCAGGAAGTTGTACTGGTTCCAACCAGTTCGATGAACTTGTAAACGCTCGACGACATAAGCATCCTCCTTATCCGGGCAAAGTGCCTCTTGATTCCATGATTGCCGCTCTGTTTCCAACTGAATGCCACCCCACTGAACCCTGACGCTTCCAAAAGAAAAGCGCATGGGGCCAATGATTCTGGTCGTGGATTTGAAGATTCTGTAACTAATTGAACTTAACTTTTTCAAATGATATCCGCTTCAGTGCTTTAGGATAGACAGCAGAAGCAAAGAACTGGACTTTGAAATGGAATCGGGTCATTCACAGTGAAATTCAGCATTCATCCATCAGATTATTTTAGAGAAATATAACACAAGGAGAATGCTCGATCCAAGTGAAATCTGGTTGTGACCTGAAAGCCCGAGTGAGAAATATTAATTTCCATGAAAAAACATTGATATGGAAGACAAAAAAAACAAAAGAACACCACCTGAGCCTGACGGGAAACCAGCCTCCTCTGATTATGCCAGTTCTCAGCCTTTACCTTTCGACCCTGATTCGCGTGGAGACCGTGTTGGTGGTCCGAATTTCCCCGTCAACAATATATTCCGCATAGACATCCATTCTGTTGTAGTAAAGCTTGACATTCCTGGTGTGTATTCGAACGATGAAACTTCCAGGCTCTCCATATCTGACGTTTTCCACATCTGTGCAAAAAAGCGGCGAAACATCGGCATAGGGACCGTCTGCCAGCCACCTTGTGCAGGCAGACCCGATGGGCTGGTCTGAAGACACTTCAAATGCATAGCATGTGAGGGAAGGCGAAGGCGATCCAAACTCTTCTGCCACCCATCGTATGCAGGCCCTCTCGATGGGAGGAGCGCCACGGCTCTGAAATGTCACATGGACCGCATAAGGCAGATCCTCGTGAACCACCTGGGGCATTTCCACCCGAAGCAATTTTAGATCGGCAGGAGTGAATCGGTCCCAGGGTTTTTCCAGGCCAGCGCAACCGGCGAGGAAAAACAAGAGCAGCAGCAATTTGAACGATTTTTTATAAAAAATCCCCATGCCAATCATCTCCTTCCATGTGTCTTGCATCAAAAGACGGCCAATAGTTCAAGCAACGGCGCCCAAACAGAAACATCCCCGCGGCATGAAAAAATTCAGCGCGTGGGGATACAGGCTGGTTTGCTAACGTCAAAGGACGGAAGATGGCTGAAGCGCCCGGGAAGGGTCCGACCGAGTTTTGTTTCCAGGCCTGCAACCACCGTCACCAGTTCTCCCAGGTCGATTCCAGTGGAACAGCCCATGGCCTCAAAAAAATGNACCACGTCCTCAGTGGGCAGGTTTCCNGAAGCACGGGGAATGAAAGGGCAGCCTCCAAGCCCCCCGCAGCTGGTGTCAAACCTGCGTATTCCCATCTCCCAGGCGGCATAAATGTTGGCCATTCCAAAACCATAGGTGTCATGGAGATGAAGCCTCAAAGGCAGGCTGCAAATTCCTTGAACCTCTAAAAGCACCTCTTTCAGTTGTCTGGGATTGGCAAAACCCGAAGTGTCAGCCAGGTTGATTTCCTCGGCACCCGCTTCAAGAAAACGAGAAACCATGGCGAGCACACGATCGATGGGAATTGCGCCCTCCGTCTGGCAGCCGAAGACGCTCATGACCCCCGCCTGCACACGGACACCCCGTTCACGACAATCGGTGATGAGGGAAACCACCCTCTCGGTGCCTTTCTCCACGGAACAATTGTTGTTTTTCAAACTGTGTGCTTCACTGGCTGAAGCGAAGGTGGAAAGGTGTTCCACTCCGCAGTCCACGGCTCTTTGAAGGCCATGACGGTTCAAGATGAGTGCGGAGTATGTCACATGAGGATTTCTGTGGATAAGTTGGAAGAGTTTGTCCGTGTGAGCCATCTGAGGAACACGACGCGGATCGACGAAGGAACCGACCTGAATGCGCGGAAAGCCGCATCGAGATAGGTGATCGATGAGATGAACTCTCTCCCGAAGGGTGAAGGCCCCTTTCTCGTTCTGCAACCCGTCTCTGGGTCCATTTTCTTCAATGTGCACATCGGTGCTGTTCAAATTCGTTCACTCCTCGCGTTTCGTTGCGCTCTTCAGACTTCGTTTTTTCTTCAATATAGCAAATCACGCATTGGATCAGTAGTTATTATGAGCTTTCCATCAAAGACCGATGAAGGAAAATCTCATTTTTCCTTCATGGCCATGAGCTTTATTTGCTGGTCAAAAAGGATTATCATGTAAATTAATAGTGTGCATGAAGGTTATGGACCAGCCCAGTGAAGGAAAGTCATGATCGATGAGTCCAATACGAAAAACACATTGAGTGATAGCGGCGCTGAAACAACTGCCTCTCTCGAATCTTCTCAGAAAAAAATTCCCGAAAAAAAAGATTATCAAATCGACATCTTCAGAGACTGGTGCAAGTCCTGCGGGATTTGTTCGGCCTTTTGCCCCAGGCAGTGCATCCAACTGGATGAGTCAGGCTCCCCCTTCGTGAAAGACTCAAAGTTGTGTTCTGGATGTGGCTGGTGTGAAGTGCATTGTCCCGACTTTGCCATCAGCGTGCGTCAGAAGCGCCGGCGAACCACACGGGAGAACGTGGATTGATGGAGAGTTTCCCCAGGGGCTGCGCTTCAGGGAGCGGTGAAGAGTATTCACCAGCCTGCCCCGAGCTTGCTTCTTGGATGGTTATGGGGCCGGTAAAAAATCCGTTGAAAACCCGTTCAATGCACGGAACGCGCGACGGCAATTTAAGCCATGGTTTGATGAAGGAGGTTTCTGTTTGAATGCTTTGAGAAGCGGAGGATGCCAATTGCTTTTGCAGGGCAATGAAGCCATTGTGGAAGGAGCCATCGCCGCCGGTTGCCGTTTCTTTGCCGGTTATCCCATCACACCCGCAACGGAAATCAGTGAGGTGATGTCCTACCGGCTGCCCGCCGTGGATGGCACGTTCATTCAGATGGAAGATGAAATTGCCAGCATGGGGGCCATCATCGGGGCATCTCTGGCCGGCACCAAATCCATGACGGCAACCAGTGGCCCCGGTTTTTCTCTCATGCAGGAAAACCTGGGCTTCGCATGCATTGCGGAAGTTCCCTGCGTCATTGTCAATGTGATGCGCGGAGGGCCATCCACAGGAATTCCCACCCAGGTGAGCCAGGGAGATGTCATGCAGGCAAGATGGGGCACCCATGGCGACCACCCCATCATCGTGTTGTCCGTCTCCACCACGCAGGATTGTTTTTCCATCACGGTCAAAGCTTTCAATCTTGCAGAAAAATACCGAACACCCGTCATCATTCTGGCGGATGAAGTGGTGGCTCACACGCGTGAGAAGATCTTTCTTCCTCACCCCGGAGAGGTGGAAATCATCGACCGCATCCGCCCCAACATGCCCCCCGATTGGTATATTCCCTACGAGGACACCAGCCGGGGCGTGCCTCCCATGGCCGCTTTTGGTGAAGGATACCGGTACCACGTGACGGGCCTCGTTCATGACTCCCGCGGGTTTCCCACCCAAAGACCCGACGAGGTGAAGGGCCTCATGAGCAGACTCTTTCGAAAAATCAATCAACATTTTTTTGACATTCAAATGGTGGAAGAGGAGGCCACGGAGGATGCGGAGATTCTCACAGTTGCTTATGGCAGCGTTGCAAGATCGGCCAGGCGAGCCACACGTGAAGCACGACACCGGGGCATCAAGGCGGGAATGGTCCAACTGGTGACCCTGTGGCCCTTCCCCCGGCAAATTCTGGAGCCCAAATTGCGCAAATTGCGAGCGGTTTTGGTGCCCGAATTGAATGTGGGACAGATTTCCCGAGAAGTCAAAAGAATCAACCAGGGAGTGACACGGGTCGAAACGCTCAACCGCATCGACGGAAACCTGATCACTCCCGCGGAGATTTTATCTCGTCTCATGAAGATGTAGGCAAAACCATATGCAAATCCCTATGGCCAGGATAACCTCTTCCCGAGAGCCTTTCGCTCCCGAAGAGAGGCTTATCCCACAACGGTTCAGCGCGCAGCAAACATTTTGCATGTTTTTGCCCGCAAGAAGCCTGGCCAGTGAAGGAAAACCATGGCAGAAGTAACCAAGCTCATTCACAAGTATCTTCGGCACGACAAGAAATTCCCCCATGTGTGGTGCCCCGGATGCGGCAACGGCATTCTCCTCGGTGCGCTGATCAGGGCCATTGATCGCACGCACCTGGAAAAAGATGAAATCGTTATTGTATCGGGAATCGGCTGCTCGGGAAGGTTGTCCGTCTATGTGGATTTCAATACACTTCACACCACTCATGGGAGGGCTCTCACTTTCGCAACGGGCGTTAAGCTGGCAAACCCCAAGCTTCAGGTCATCGTGATCATGGGGGATGGAGACGCCACGGCCATTGGTGGAAATCATTTCATTCATGCAGCTCGCCGCAACCTGAATCTCACAGCCATAGTCGTCAACAACAGCATCTACGGCATGACCGGCGGACAATACTCACCCACGACCCCCTATGGCTCCCTGGCCACCACCTCTCTCCATGGAAACATTGAACAGGCTTTCTCCATTGCAGAGCTTGCCGCCATGGCAGGAGCGAGCATGGTTTCCAGGGGGACCGTTTACCACACAAGCCTGCTGGACGAGCTCCTTGAAAAAGCGATCCACAAACGAGGCTTTTCAGTGGTTGAAGTCATCAGCCACTGTCACACCCAGTACGGCAGGCGCAACAAAATGGGAAATGCTGCAGACATGCTCCTTTGGCAAAAGAAATCGGCCGTGCGCATCGAAAAAGCCCGCACCATGTCCGATGAAGAAATGCAGGACAAGTTCTCCATAGGGGTGCTGGTGGACCGGGAACTGCCCGTCTACACCCAGGAGTATCGCAAGGTGAGGGAAATGGCCAAGAAAGCCATGACGCAAATGCGGTGATCCCGTTGAGGTCAGGAAACCAAAATTTTTGCAGGGGAAAGGTACGTGGACAACAGTCGTTATGAAATCAGAATCAGCGGCTCTGGAGGTCAGGGAATCATCATCGCCGGCATCATTCTCGCTGAAGCGGCGGGAATCTACGATGGAAAATATGTTTGCCAGACGCAGAGCTACGGCCCTGAAGCACGGGGGGGATCGAGCAAAGCCGAAGTGGTGGTGAGCGACGATCCCATTGACTACCCCAAGGCCATGAAACCCGATTTGCTCCTTGCCATGACCCAGAAGGCCTGCGATGCTTACATCTTCGATCTCAAGCCGGGAGGAATTCTCATGGTGGATTCCACACATGTGAAACAGCTCCCAACCACCCGGGCCATAGCNCTTCCTTTCACGCAAATGGCGCGGGANCGCACGGGAAAAGAAATGATGGCAAACATCATCGCTCTTGGCACTTTGGTGGCCATCACGGGCATTGTCTCTCTTCGCAGCCTGGAAGCCGCTGTGATGTCGCGGGTTCCCAAGGGAACCGAAGAGCTCAACAAAAAGGCATTGGAAGCGGGCATCGAAGCGGCAAAAGGAATCACGGACAAAGCACAAGAAATCGGGATGGAGTTTTATGAGAGTATTGCTGACGAATGATGATGGAATCTACGCCAAAGGGATTGAAGCACTATTCCTTGCCTTGATAGAGGAACACGATGTGACCGTGGTGGCACCCGAAACAGAACAGAGTGCCGTTGGACATGCCATCACCTGGCTGCAGCCTTTGCGCGTTGTCTCGGTCAATCGTAATGGAATGTTCTTTGGACACGGCCTCACAGGCACGCCAGCCGACTGCGTCAAGCTGGCTCTCACACAGCTTCTCAGTCAACCTCCTCATGTGGTCGTTTCCGGAATCAACATGGGGGCCAATGTGGGGGTGAACGTCATCTATTCGGGAACGGTTTCGGCTGCCACCGAAGCTGCCGTCATGGGCGTTCCCGGCATCGCCGTCTCCATAGATTCCTTCGACACCAGAGATTTCAGTGCGGCCACGGAGTTCATCCTCGCTCTCCTGAAAACCATTGAGCGGGAGGGTTTCCCACCGGGGGTGGCTCTGAACGTCAATGTGCCCAATATTCCAGCGGATGAAGTGCGTGGAGTTCGAATCACTCACCAGGGCCGCATGAGGTGCATTGAGAGTTTTGACCGCCGTCGAGATCCGAGGAACCATGTTTACTACTGGCTGCAAAACACAAGCATCTGCAGAGATGCGAACCCTTCAGCAGACTCCCGTGCTCTGGAAGAAAAGCACATCTCCCTGACTCCCATTCACTTTGACCTGACACATTTTCCCACCCTGGAAACTTTGAAAAAATGGGATATCCCAATGGGCAGGCCTCAAAAAAACGGGGAGGACCCTTGAAGCCAGGCTCCTCCCATTGCCTTCATCACCCCCAAAGAAAAATGAGCGTTTTCTGTGGCAAATATGAGCACGGATACTGTGAGGCGTGTTTGCAAAAGAAGAAGCTCGCTTGCAAAGACCCTGGCAGTTACTGCCGCCATCGCACGCAATGTTTGATCTGGGAGCATCTCAGAGGGTAAACGAGAGAGGCAACCCCGCCAAAAACCACACTCGCACAAGGCCCATGACGGCCTAAAGGCTGAGCATCAAGGGATTCACGGAATTTAACGCACAGAAGAAAGGTTTGCGAAAAAGATTTAACTCGCCATCGGGATTTCTCCCCATATCCTCATTGGACTGGAATGCGCACAACAAAGGGGGTCACATTTTCCTCCATCTTGATCTGCTCGACGAGGGTGCTGGCCCGTGACAGGTCGGAAACGGGCTTCAGCTGAACCACATGCAGGAGGCCAAGGGTTTCGTGATTCATCGGTTTCACCAGGACTTGGTACCCTTTGCTTTCGAGTCTTTTCTTGAGGGCAAGAGCATTTT
>SL_3KL_010_SEDDRAFT_10000039_pt1 | contig 68874 bp, 64 predicted proteins | sample SodLakKL_010_SED_2_FD_10381 | JGI IMG/M metagenome (IMG submission 10381)
TACTTAGTATTACTTTATGAAAGTTTAACTATGTGCTTCATAAATGAGGAAGTAATTTCAAAAACAAATTCAATTTCTTCTTCAATCACCGCATCATCATGTTTGACATATGAGTTTTGATAGTGAGTATAATAATTAATGAGTGTTACAAACATATTTCTAAGCTCGGTAGATGCACCCTTATTTTTAAGGTGCTTACCAAGATTAGGAATCTGATTTTCTAAAGTTTTATTATTGTCAAAAATTTTATGAAGTAACAATTCAAGAGATAAACGTAAATCATCTAAAGTGTTTCTTTCAAAAACATCATTTTCAAATTGAGTAAGAGCACTTTCATAAAGTTTTAGAGCTTGTGGATAATCTGCTAACCAGTGAGTTGTTTCTTCAATAAGTATCTCATTGACAGTGGCTTTATCTGGTCCATCCGCAAGGTGAGAATATCTAGTTAATAGTTTTATTTTGAGATTTTTAGCGTCTGAATAATCTTCAAACTTTTCTAACTCACAAAGCTCCTTGATGATTTTGTATTGTTGAGATGGCGTAAATGCTTCTATGTTTTCTTTTAGTGCAGTTCTTTTATTAATCATCCCAAATGGATATTCAGAATGTGGTAGCTGAACATCAAATTCAAAGGCATATAATGAAGTCTTATCCAATATTTCTTGACCCTTAAGTCCGTTATGAGTATCACCAAGAATACTTGCTGCATGGGTTATAAAAGTATTGTCTATTTCTTCTCGCATTTAAAAAAATAATTTTGAATTAAGAAGTATGACTAATATATAATTCCACGACATAGTCGTTTTCACCTTCTATCTCGCAGAATATCCCAAATAGCAGTTATTAGCAAATATTATCAATTACATGGCATGTTATGCGGCCCATTTTCTTTGGGTGCTGCCTGGTAATAAATAAAAACCGAAGCGCTGCGAAAATCACAAGTCACAAATTCCAAATCTCAAAATTCAAATTTCAAACTCACTACTAATTATCAGGCCCTGAACTTTGGTTAATTAAATATTTGTCCCGAGGGATCACTTTGTGGAAGTTTCGTGCTTGTTATTTGTAATTTGGTGCTTGTTATTTGAAATTTGGTGCTTATTATTTGGAATTTCATGCCAGTCTTGGCCAGTACATGCCCCGTAAGAAATGGCTTTCCCAAAAACCAAGCCCCTAAATCTTCTCCGCACCCATAAACGGCTGCAGTACCTCCGGCACAACCACATCACCCGCTTCGTTTTGGTACGTTTCAACAAGCGCGGCAACCACTCGCGGCAGTGCCAGGCCGCTTCCGTTCAGGGTATGGACCATCTCGGTTTTGCCCTTTTCGTTTTTAAACCTGAGCTGCATGCGCCGTGCCTGGAATGAACCGAAATTGGAGCAGGAGCTCACTTCAAGCCAGCGTTTCTGGCCGGGGCTCCAGACTTCCAGGTCATACTTTTTGGTTTGCGTGAAACCCATATCACCGGTGCACATCAGCAGTGTCCGGTAAGGCAGGTTTAACTGCTGCAACAGTGATTCTGCATATTCGCGAAGGGATTCCAGCTCTTCATCCGATTTTTCGGGATGCACAAATTTTACCAGTTCCACCTTGTCGAACTGGTGCAGCCTGTTCAGGCCTCTCACCTCTTTGCCGTAACTGCCCGCTTCACGGCGCCAGCAGGGGGTGTAAGCAGTGTAATAGATAGGCAGGTCATCCATCGCCAGGATTTCATCCCGGTGGAAGTTTGAAACCGGAACCTCCGCTGTGGGAATGGCAAAAAGCTCATCGCGCGGGATGGTGTACATCATATCTTCCTTGTCGGGAATTTGCCCGGTTCCGCGGGCAGAATCTTCATTCACAAAATAGGGCGCCTGCATTTCGGTGTAGCCACGCTTCACAGCCTCGTTCAGAAAAAAGTTGATGAGCGCACGCTGCAAACGGGCCATATCTCCAATGTAAAATGGAAAACCCGCGCCGGTTACTTTGGCGCCCCGTTCAAAATCGATCCATTTTTTTGCAGATGCAATTTCCCAGTGCGGCTCCCGCCAGCCGTCATCGGCCGGTTCGCCCCAGGTTAAAAACACTTCGTTGTCTTCTTCTGTGTGGCCCACGGGAACGGACGAATCCGGAACGTTTGGAATTTGGTAGAGCAAATCATCCAGTTCCCTGCGGGCTGCGGCAACCCTGTCTTCCAGTTCTTTGATTTTTTCTTTGCTTTGGCTCGTCTCCCGGATAATTTTTTGTGCTTCTTCCTTTTTACCCTGCCCCATTAACTGCCCAATTTGTTTCGCTTTGGTGTTGCTATCCGCCCTGAGCCGGCCGATTTCAGTCACCAAACTGCGCCACTCTTCATCTTTTTTGATGGCTTCATCAACGGCATCGGCAGCCGGCTCTCCTTTGTTCAGCATTCCCTGCTTTACGAGTTCAGGGTTTTCGCGGATAAATGTAATATCAAGCATAAATATTCATATAAAATTTTCGATTCAACAGAACGGAAAGATACGAGCTGCCGGTAAGCGATTGAAATTTTTTATCCCGTAATTTGGTGCTGCAGGGAGAGATCGTTTTCCACCAGAAAGCCCTGAAACGGCGTCATTCATTCAGTCATTCAGCGTCAGTCAGCCTTGAAGAAAAGAAATTCCTGGGCTGGCGCCCCTTCAGGGCTTGTTTAAATCGATGCATTTATTTTCATAGGACTTCGTCCCATGCTATTGCCGGTCGTCCTTTCAGGACTTTACAGATAAATGTGAATACAGTCAGTCATCACCACAAAATTGTGTCCACACGATAGGATGTGTTGGGAAATACTCATTTGGAAGAACCTGGTAGTTTTTAACTTTTCAAAACCAATAATAACGGTCAAGCTGAATCAGGGATTGACAAAAATTGCCAGCTGTCAATTGAAAAAGCACCTTCTTAAAACTTCACGCCCTGGTACCCATACAATTTCCAGTAGATCCCATAATTATTTAATGCCCGGCTCTCTCGAAATATAAAATGCAAACAGTTCAAAAGTTTGGCTCAGCAGCCCATATTGCCTGTTTTTGAAGATTTTAATATGATTTGTAAAACCAACTTTTATCCGTTGTTTTCCTAACTAATTAAGGCTATTTTTTGATAAAATTAGAAATTTTAGGTAAAAGAAAAATTATGGCACATCAACTTGACGAAACAGATATCAAAATTTTAAACCATTTACAGGATCACGGAAGGGCCCAGCGCAACACCATCGCCGAAATTGTACACCTGTCGGTGCCTTCGGTATCTGAGCGCATGAGAAAACTGGAAGAGAAAGGGCTGATTTCCAATTACAACGCCATTCTGGATGCCAGGCAGTTTAATTTTGATATTACGGCATTTATTTTTGTTGAAGTAGACAGTTCTGAACGTTACCAAAGTTTCGTTGAACATGTCACCAATCACCCCGAAGTTTTAGAATGCCATTCCATTACGGGTGGCGGCTCTCACATGTTAAAAGTGCGAACCCGTAATACAGAATCGCTCGAAAAATTTCTCTCGCTGGTGCAGACCTGGGATGGTGTAACAAGAACACGCTCCAACATCGTGCTTTCCACATTTAAGGAGACCCGAAAACTCCCCATTGAACAGAACGTTGAAATCAAAAAATAACAGCCTGCCATTTTGCAGAACATTTTTCTTCTGTTACTCTCCTGGCTGATTATTGCCCCGGGACAACCCTTTTCCGCCTTTGATTACGAGAATGAGGAAGAGATAGGCCGTCAGATTGCTTTGAGTTTTATCAACTCTGATGGTTTTCAGCCTTCAGAGGATCAACTTAATGCTGCCAGGGAAATCGGAATCAACCTGGTTGAGCTATCCGTTCCGTCACAAGTCGGAAATCTCCCGATGGATCGCTTCAACCTGTTGCTGAGTTCCGAGCTTAGATTTTCCACGGTTCACCAGATTGAAACCGGCAAAACTGATATTATCCGTTCTATAAATCAGCAATACAGGGCAATGTCTGATGTGTATCCGGGCCGCATTGCCGCTATCAGCCTTTTTTATTTACCCGCCGATTACAGAGAATCTTTTAAACGGGCTGTAGCTCCGATTGCAGACAGCCTGACTGCTGAGATCGGCAAACCGCTTTATTATCAATCGGCAAAAACAACTGCGAGGCAGCTACCGGGTTCAATCAGTTTTAAATCTCAAAAAACCAACATATCTGATGCTGAAAACCCGCCTTTTCCGGTTGTGTATTTCCAACCTGGTAAGGACATCCCCGAAACTTTGGTTGCCCTTCAGGAAATCCTGAATCAGTCTCTTCAGCTCCAGGAGAGTTTAATCATCATTCCGGCCGATTGGTTTTTTGAGCGTCTGTCGCGTCAGCCTGATCTGGCTGTCCTTTTCACCTCTTACCTTGATGGAAATGAAGTGCAATTCCCGCTGCCGGCAGCAGAGGATTCGTTGCCTGCAATCCATTTCGGAGTGGTTTTTTTGTTAATAATCTGGGCAAGTTTCATTGTTCATTACCGGTATCAGCCGCTATTTCGAGGGTTTGTCGCCCGGTATTTCTTCAACCACTCCTTTTTAGTGGCTGACCTTATGGAGAACAGAATCCGGAATCTCTCATCCGGAGTTATCCTTTTGATTCAGCACAGTTTTATTGTCGGGCTGTTTTTCTATACATTTTCAAAAATGTTGTTCACCGAAACAGGGTTTAATGCCCTATCATATCATTTCCCGGGAATTATGATTTCGGGTTTCGAAGCTGAAAGCTTCTTCGTGATCGGGATCATTCTCGCAGCAATTTCTCATCTTATTTCAATTTTCTGGATCTACTTTCTGAACAAAGAACTAAAACATGTCAGCCAGCCTGTAAATCTCTACTGCTGGATTTTAACACTCAATCTGCTGGTTGTTACAATTTTGGTTTTTATGCAACTACAACAGGTATCGATTGGATGGACGCTTATCGTCGGTTTTTTATTTCTCCTGATATGGTTTTTCAGCTTTAATTTTGCGGCGATTGATGCGGCAAAATATCTAACAAAACGCCGGATTTTGAACATTTTTTTAACGGTTGGCCTTCATGCTGTTTTATTGATCTCGGCATTGATTTTCGTCCTTTTTATACCCGGTTTTTACGAAGCCGTAGAACTGGCGATCTGGCTGCCATAATTGCACGGGCTTAATAGTTTTTTGTGGATTTATGGCAATGAATTATGAAAATCCGCTTGCGGATGAGTGTTTTTATTACCCCAGATTAAGTTTTAGTGCTATTCATCAGGAGATTTCTCCACTTCACCCCGACGGAAATGCGCCGTCAGGGTTCCGGTCGAAATGACACTTGCACACACATAACTTAAGAAGTCCCGACGTTTCTTTGTCGGGACGAAGTCGAGAAATCTCCTGACAACAGACCAATAAACAGATACCGGATTATCCTATATGAGAGCGCAATCCGGTGATATGCGCACATAAAAATAATCAATCAAATAATCTGCTTTCTCAGGCGGGCGACTGGAATTTGCAGGCTTTCACGGTATTTGCTCACCGTTCTCCTGGCAACTTTGTAGCCCTTCTCTTTCAGAATATCTGTCAAAGCCTGGTCACTTAGTGGTTTCTGCTTATCCTCCTTGTCGATAACATCCCGCAAAATTTTCTTCACTTCCCGGCTTGAGACATCCTCTCCGCTCTCGGTTTCCAGCCCTTCACTAAAAAAGTACTTCAGTTCGTAAACCCCGAAATTTGTCTGAACGTATTTCCCGTTCACCACTCTCGAAACAGTGGAAATATCCATCTCAATTCTTTCGGCAATGTCTTTCAGAATCATAGGCTTCAGGCCTTCTCCGTGCTTAAAGAATTCTTCCTGCAGCTCAACAATGGTTTTCATGGTCTTCATCAGCGTGTTTTGCCGCTGCCGGATTGAATCGATAAACCACTGTGCCGACTCCACCTTCTCTTTGATAAATTTTCGCGCACTGGTATCTGCACCTTTCTTCTTGCTCTTCTTCAGGTTATCCCACATCTCTTTATATTCAGGCGAAATTCTGAGCGGAGGCACATTTCTCCGGTTCAGGCGTATCACAAATTCCCCCTCTCCTGAACTTTCGTCGTCTTCGGGAACAAAATAGACCTCAAAATCCGGTTCAATATACTGATGCGATTCTTCATCGGGGTTGATGACCGCACCGGGTTTAGGATTGAGGCCGCGGATCAGTTCAAACACTTTTTTCAGGGTTTCATCATCAACATTAAGCCGGGATTTCAATTTGTCGAAATGTTTTTTTTCAAAGGCGTCCCACTCCTCTTCAAGCAATTTTAAAGCAACTGCCTGAATCTTTGGATCTGAATCGGAAAATTTAACCTGGCAGTGCAGGCAATCACGCAAATCTCGCGATGCAATTCCGACCGGTTCCAGCTTTTGGATCTTTTTGCGAACGTACTCAACTTGTTTTTTATCCACCAGCCGCCCATGATTAAAGGCGATATTATCAACCACAGCTTCGGGCTCCCGCCTGAAATAGCCATCTTCGTCGAGCGAGCCCAAAATCTGGTCGGCTATCAGTTTTTCGTCATCATCCAAATCCAGAAGCGCAACCTGCTGCTCCAGCTCTTCGAGCAGCGATTCATGGTACGGATTGGGCAGGTCTCTCCACTCCTCTTCACCTCCACCATGTGAAAATGAGTAATTCTCACCATCGTACTCCGTATTTTGGATAAATGACTCCCAGTCGATCTCCTCGTTTTGATCTACCGGCTCAACATCGGCATCCTCTTCGGCAGTTTGTTTTTCCTGGTCATCCATACCCTCCATGCTTTCAGGCACCGTTTCCTCAACTACAGGGTCAGCTTCCTCAAGCACTGGGTTCATTTCAAGCTCCTGTTTCACTCTCTGCTCCATACCCAAGGTTGGAAGCTGCAACAATTTCACAAACTGAATCTGCTGCGGAGACAGTTTCTGCTGAAGCGACTGCTTTTGCGATATGTTTTGTCCGGTTTTTAACATCTATGATTCTGAACCGTTTCGCACTTCATTACATGCATCCAAAAAATCTTTATACCACTGCCCGCCATATCTACGAATCAGTGGTCCTTTCAAAAAATCTGCCAGGTAAACACCCTCATCTTTCCCTTTTTGGCATCCTGCCGAACACAACCTGGGGATATATTCGAAATTGGCGTAATCAAATCCTGCAATTTGTTTTAAACGAACGGGATAAAGATGGCAACTGATCGGTTTTTCCCAGTAAAAATCACCTTCGTAATAGGCACTCTGAATAGAACAAGTTGCAACACCGTTTTCATCCTTTTGAACGAATACACATTCACCCGAATCTATACAGGATATTTCATATCCTCCTTTCGAATTTACCTGTACGACTCCATTTTTATTAACAATATTAACCGCTTCGGGATTCAATCGGCCTTTTAATTTTTTAAAGGCTTTTCGAAGAACCGGAATCTCGTTTTTTGCCACAGGTGCTCCGGCATCGCCAATCACACAACACGCGCCTTTGCACTTGCTGATGTTACAGGCAAATTTCGCCGTTGCAATCTCTTCTGATAATATTACATCGTGTACTCGAATCATCTGAACTGATAAAAAATAACGCTAAAATTCTGATTTATAAATTTATTCGGGATGTAATCTCTCTAACCTGCAATATTCACAAATAATTGTTGACCAATTTTATAAATGTGATCATAAATATAAGACATCAACCATAGATAGAAATTATATTCAACATTGTGTCATGTTCTGCAAAATTAACCTGTGGACTGCGTTGCCCCAAAAATGATTTGCTCAACGTACTAAGATACGTTTCCGCCACCATTTTCGTGACGCCTTGCCCACACCCTAATTTCTTGGTGAATAATGCAGGTTAACGGGATTGAGAAATAATGGCTTATTTTGTGCTTTTTGGGTTGAATTGTTTGACGATTTTTCAGGCTGTCAGCAGAGTTCAAAATATTTTCCCGCTTTCTGTTTCACTGCCCCTTTCATTTCAAGATTGAGCAAAAGCGGCAGCAACGTGAACACCTGCTTTTCGGCCTTCTCACTGATTTGGTCAATATGCATTTCACTTTCCTGGAGAATTGTGCAAATCATAGATTCATCCTCATCAAGTTCCATCGATTCCCATTTTTTTGCTGTCGGTGCTTTTTGATCAGTCACATCTCCGGTTTGAACTGAAATTTCATCCAGTATGTCTGATATGTTTTGTACCAGTTTCCCCTGTCCGGTTTTAATCAGGTAATTACATCCTTCTCCGCCTGGATAGTTTAACGGATGCGGGATCACAAACACTTCTCGGTTTTGATCCAATGCACTGCGTGCCGTAATCATACTGCCGCCCTTTATGCCGCTTTCAACAACCAGAACACCGTGGCTCATACCGCTCACAATCCGGTTCCGCTCAGGAAAATTTACGGCATCGGGCGCTGTGCCGGGAGGGAATTCAGTGATGACAGCACTGCCTGTTTCAATCATGCGATGAACAAGGTGGCTGTTCTTAGCCGGATAAATTACATCAATTCCCGAACCAAGAACGGCAATAGTTTTGCCGCCTGCATTCAATGCCTCACGATGGGCAATCGCATCAATACCGTAGGCAAGCCCGCTGTTGATGCACAGCCCGGCATCTGTCAGTTTTCGCACCCATCTTCCAGCCTGGTTTGAACCGTATTTCCCCGGTCTGCGGGTTCCGATCACAGCCAATCCGTCCGAGTTCAAAACATCTTTACTTCCCTTAACCCACAAAAGAGTTGGGGGATCATAAATATGGCGAAGCAGTGTTGGATAGTGCGGGTCGTCAATAGCAACAAGAAAGGCACCAGCTTTCTCCGTTTGTAAAAGAATTTCATCTGCTTTTTTCCAGTTTTCGAACTGAACAATGTTCTTTGCCAGCCTCTCGCCAATGCCGTCAGTTCGAAGAATATCAGAGATATTCATTTTAAATATTTCTGTGGCATCCTTCTTCCGGTTTTTATCGAGCAGAAGTTTTATGCGTCTCAGGCCAAGTTCAGGCACCAGTTGAAGTGCCAGCAGCGCTCTGTAGTGATTTCTTCGTTCCAATTGTTTGTGCGATTAATTCTTTTGGACTTCCGGCTAAACCGAAAGAGAGAAAAGATACCAAATCTGGCCGGATAATTCTCTCATGACTCCTCTTCTTCTTCAATTTCCTGCAATTTCTCCCAGATCATTTCTTTCAGCAAATCCATATTGTGGGCGGTAGCCGAAGAGATTTCGATTACATCCACATCATCATCAACCTGAACCGGCTCGTCCAGTTTAAAGCCCGGCTTTAAATCCATTTTGGTGATTGCCAGAATTCGGGGCTTGTCAAGCAAATCACTTCTGTACGATTTCAGCTCATGCAGCAATGCCCTGTACTCTTCCTGGATATCACTCGTGCAGGCCACCATAAAAAGCAGTAGTTTGTTCCGTTCAATGTGCCGCAGAAACCGAATTCCCAATCCTTTTCCCTGGTGCGCATCCTCAATAATTCCGGGAATATCGGCGATCACAAAACTTCGATAATCTGTGGTTGTAACCACTCCGAGGTTGGGTTCGAGAGTGGTAAATGGATAGTCGGCAATTTTCGGTTTTGCCTTCGACATGGCTGAAAGAAGTGTGCTTTTTCCAGCGTTGGGGAACCCAACCAGTCCCACATCGGCAATCAGTTTCAGTTCCAGTTCAACCACGCGTTCTTCACCCGGTTCGCCCTCCTGGGCATACTGCGGGGTTTGATTGGTTGCACTTCTAAAATGCCAATTGCCCAGCCCTCCTTTTCCGCCTTTTGCAATTACAATTTCTTCTTCATCCCCGGTTATTTCACCCAGTCGTTCTTTGGTTTCGGCGTCAAAGGCAACCGTACCAAGGGGCACCTGGAGTACAACACTTTCGCCGTCTTTTCCGGCTTTTTTAAAAGACCCACCACGCTGGCCCGGTTTGGCTTTGATGAATTTTCGATATCGCAGGTCAAGAAGGGTATTTAACTGGGCATTTCCCTTCAAAATTATATCCCCGCCTTTGCCGCCATCACCGCCATCAGGCCCTCCCTTGGGCACCCATTTCTCACGGCGAAAATGCGCCATTCCGCTGCCGCCATCTCCGGCAGTTACATAAATTTTTGCGTAATCGGCAAATCTCATTACTTGTTTTTCAGGATATGCAGGAGGCGGGAAATTTTCTTTTTCAGCTTTGGCCGTTTTACGATAAAATCGAGAAAACCGTGTTCAAGCAGATATTCCGATGTTTGAAAACCATCCGGCAGATCACGGCCAATTGTCTGGCGGATAACACGCGGACCGGCAAAGCCAATCAGGGCTCCCGGCTCTGCGATATTAAAATCGCCCAGCATAGCGTAGCTCGCTGTAACACCTCCGGTTGTGGGATTTGTTAAAACGGAAATAAACGGGATTTTTTCTTTATCGAGCAACGCCAGTTTAGCCGATGTTTTGGGCATCTGCATCAGGCTGAGTACACTCTCCATCATACGGGCGCCCCCGGATTGCGATATAATGATGAGCGGAAATTTTTTCTCTCTTGCATGATCGATTGCACGGCTGAGCCTCTCTCCTACCACGGAGCCCATACTTCCGCCGATAAACGAAAAATCCATACAGGCAATCACTACATCATGCTTGTCCAGTTTTCCTACTCCTACCCTGCACGCATCAGAAAGCCCTGATTTTTTCTGAGTCTGTACAACCCTGTCCTGATATTTTTTACGATCTTCAAAACCAAGCGGATCGGTTGGCAAAATGTCATCGGCAATTTCGGTGAATTTGCCGTCATCAAACAGAAACGAAAAATACTCTTTACTGCCAATCTGGAAGTGATATCCACTCAGAGGGTCAACCCAAACATTTTCCTCAAGCTCGCGCCGGTGTATGGTCTCTCCCGTTTCAGGAACTTTTACCCAGATGCCTTCCGGCATATCTTTCTTCTTACTGGTCTGAATATTGATGTCTTTTCTTTTAAACCACGACATAGAGATACCTAAATTAAATCTTAAAAAATTACCGCTCAGCTTTATTGCGGATCAGCCTTTCAATCCGGATGCGGTTGTTTCTAACAAACAGGTTTAGATTATTACAACTGTTTTACCACATCACAAAATAACGAATAATGCCCGAAGCAAAAATCTTTATAAAAAATTATTACAGGACAGAATCAACACGTTTCTCGCAGACGAACGCGGACGTTTACGCTGACGTGCGCTGATGTAAATAAACAGTACCCCAACTCTCTTCTGCGTACATCCGCGCAACCTTCTGCGAACCTCTGCGAGAAAAAATGTAAGGCAACACTCTTTTTCAATTCAGATTTGCAAAACCAACGGGTTTCTCGCTGACGAACGCCGACGATTTCGCTGACGTGCGCTGATGTAAATGAATAGTACCCAAACCCTCCTCTGCGTACCTCCGCGCAACCATCTGCGAACCTCTGCGAGAAAAAATGTTATGTCAGGAAAAAAGTCGTTAGGCCTTTTTTAATCCGCCGGAGAATTATTAATCTGAGACAAGGATACATAATCCGGTTCAAAGTAAACCGGGTTTTGCTCTTTGAACAAGGATCTTGCTTCCGGCCGGTTCCATCCCAAAACCAGGTTTGAAGCTGAAATCGCTTCGCTCCCCAGCCAGGTTACCTCATTTTTGTAATCGATGTTAATGCGGCTCCATCCTGTACCTACAACCACATCACCAGGGACAATTTCTTCTTCCAGCCGTGATATTTTTTTAACCTCCGGCATGGTAACAGTAATTTTTCCGCTGCTGTTTGCCTCAATTTTCTGATGATACAGATGCTCCCTTCGCGCATCTATCACGGAATGTACTTTAACAGGAATGCTTTCCAGCAAAGGCACAGAAAATGCTGTAAGCGTGGACAGCGTATAAAGCGGCACATTTCTTTGAAAAAGCAATCCTTTTATGGCAGCGGCGCCTATCCGAAGCCCGGTGTATGATCCAGGCCCGTTGCTGAAAAGAACGGCATCGAGGTCTTCAACACCAATTTTGTTGCGGTCGAGCAGTTCACGAATAAAAGTGAAGGTACGTTCGGAGTGTACTCCGCGCCCCTCAATTCGTTTCTCAGCGACTGGCCTGCCTCCCCTGCCTATGGCCACAGAGCAAACCGGTGTGGATGTTTCAATCGCAAGAATCATAATCAGTTCTCTTCAATGTACCAGGTATCGTTGCTGAGTGAGACCCAGCGCTCGTAAATATCACGAAGCGGAGCATACTCATCTGCGGCAAACTCTTTCCGCCGAATGTCGATATCAAACGAATATTCGATGGTGTTTCCGTCAGTCAGATACTCTTCAAAAAGTGAAGCTCCGCTCAAACCGGTTGACCGTGTTTCGCCGGATACATCAAAATGAAAACCCTGCGGCAGGTTTATTGAATAGTTGATCGACAAAAATTCGGGGGCGTCCAGTGTAACCGGAACATTGCGTTCACCCGCTTCAAACGGATTTTCAAAAAGATATCCCACAGCCATCGGCCTGAATTCAACCCCTTCTGCAAACGTAATGGCATAATCAGAAATTTCGAATTGTGCCTGAACTCTGACGATATCCCGGTCAGCTTCATCTATCTCAATTTCGATATTTTCGATCACCGCTTCAGGGTAAATATCAAAAAACGTTTCCGAAACAATTTCGGCCGACGGAGTGCCGATGCCAAGACTCTCGCGGATCTGGCGCGATGTGTAACCTTTGGTATCGGCAGACAAGTTTCCTCTCAGTGTACCGTCACGGGATAAATCGGCTTCAACCGAAATATCCATGTGGAACACGCTTCGGTCCGGAGTGATATCCACCCATTCAAAATCATTGGTATAAAGCACCATTCCCGTGTTTGTGAAAGATTCTGTTGCGATGAGATTCGGCATGCTGTGTGAGAAAGCCCCATCCATAAAATAGCGCTCTCCGTCAATTTCACTGAACACAATCATCTGGTTAAACTGGTAGAGCGATGGAAATTCTTTGTTGATGCGGCCAAATTCCCGCCCGGAAAGATACATCGGGTTTGCTTTAATTCCTGCACCTCGCAAGAGGGCAAGCAGCGCCATGTTGATTTCAGCCCGGTTTGCAGGATTGCCATTCAGCACATGGGCCAGGCCACGCTGAGGGAAAACGGCACTTTGTCCGTCAAACTGAACATTTTCGTTAACAAACTGAAAGACGGAATCCTGGACCTCAACCAGGTCATCTTTTGTCGAGGCAATATCAACCCCAACCCTTTCCAGATAAGAAAAAGATTCGATGTATTCGTAGGGATTATTGTTGCGCAAAATCTGGGCTTTTACAAACTCCCAGCTATTTTCGAGCGGCTGGCGGGGTATTCCGAATTCACTGATCTGAAATTTGATTTTTGCCCGGATATCATCAATCGAAGAGATGTAACTGGCAACTTCTACGGCCGGTACATTTTCCGCCGACCACTGCTGAATGTAGACGGGATCTGGCCGCTGATAGGTAAAAACATGAGGAATGCTGCTGGTATCCACGTAATGTTCGTTGAACCGGATATCAAAATCGGCATTTGCCTCTATGGCGTTATACCGTGCAAATTCGGGTTTTTTGAAATACAAATTTGCCTCACGCACAGGCGCACGTTCCGAAAAATAGAAATCGGGCAGCTCTTCGATGTACCGCCGTTCGATGCGGTATTTGTATTCAAGAACAGAACCCTGCTGCACATCCGGCATTTCAAACTCAATCATCCTGTATCGCGGATTCAGGTCTACCGTGCGCAGTTGGTCAGGATCAAGATGCGTGCGGCTTCCGTCAGGGTTGTGAGTAATTCCCTCCACATGCCGCACCTGTTCAAGGCCATCGGCAAAATAATAGGGAATGCCCACCATCGATGCTTCGGCCTGCGAAAGCGGATCGTCGCTGAAAACTTTCACACGGATCAGGTAATCGATAAATGCAATGATACCTCTTGATGTTTCTTCAACCCGGATGGTGGACTCTTTGGACAGAAACTCATAGGGATAGTTGTGATCCGGTTCCTGCTGCATTTCTTCCGATGAAACCTGGCCGAATTTATCGAAAATCTCCATCTCCTGAAGAACATCATCCTCGTTTTGTGCACTTACAACCGAGAGAGAACTCAGGAAAAACAGAATCAACAAAAAGGCCCGGGATAACAACTGCATCAGATTATCAGAAAAATCAGTTTTTAAGCTTGTTTTCAGCAAACCGCCCCTTATTATATAAAGCAATTGCCCGGCCGGTCAGGATTTCGCTAATATAGGGAGAGTTTTTCGATTTTGAACGGACTTCTCCGGCATGATATGTCCACTCCTCATCTGTATTAAACAGCGTAAGGTTGGCTTTATTTCCTTTTTTGATCTCAGGAATCTCAAGATTCAAAATTTCTCTCGGTTTTACGATCAGTTTTTCCAGGATTTGCTTTAGTTTCATTTCTCCCGGTTTCAGCAACCGGCTCACACAAATACTCCAGGCGGTGTCCAGCCCGATGATTCCGTTTGGCGCATAAATAAATTCCACTTCTTTTTCTTCGACTGAATGCGGCGCATGGTCTGTGCAAATTACATCTATTGTACCATCTTTCAGCCCTTCAATCATGGCATCAACATCATCCTGTGTGCGAAGCGGCGGGTGCATTTTTACGTGCGTATCAAAATGGCGGCGATCAATTTCCTCGTCTGTAAGATCAAAATGGTGGGTGCAAACTTCTGTGGTTACGTTGATGCCTTCGGCTTTTGCCCTGCGGACAAGATCAACCGCTTTTCGTGTGCTGATGTGCGCTACGTGAATATGGCCGCCCGTAAACTCAGCCAGCATGATGTCCCGCGCGATCATAATCTCTTCGGCAATTCCGGGCGTTCCCTCAATTCCCAGCCGGGTTGATACCACCCCTTCGTGCATATGGCCGGGCCGTGACAAATCCAGGTCTTCTTCGTGGTTGATGATTGGCAGCCCCAGCATGGATGAATATTCGAGTGCCACCCGCATCACCTGCGAGTTGTAAACGGGGTCACCATCGTCGCTGAAAGCTACCGCCCCGCCCTGCTTCATATCAGACATTTCGGCGATCGATTTTCCTACCCGTTCTTTGGTTACACAGCCAATGGGATGAACCTCCACAAGCTGATTGTGCGATTTATTTTTGATGAATTCCACCACATCCCGCGTGTGGATAGCCGGTTTGGTGTTGGGCATGCAGGCAACTTCGGTAAAACCGCCGAACATTGCTGTTCGGCAGCCGCTTTCAATGGTTTCCTTGTGTTCGTAGCCCGGCTCCCTGAAGTGGACGTGCATGTCCATCCAGCCGCCGCTTACAAATGCACCTTTCCCATCAAAAACTTCTTCATTATCTCCGGTTTGCAGGCCATCCGAAATCTCTGTAATTACGCCCTGTTTGATTCGAATATTTATTGTTTCATTCGCATCAAATTCATCACCAACGGGTTTAACATTTTTGAGCAGCAGGTTCGGGGTTTCTTTCATAAAAATCGGTCTTCGTTTTTCGTATAAATATAGGCTGATTTAACGGGAAAAACGATTACCGATTTAACCCAATTTCAGAATATGTTAGCCATTACATAAGTAGCAATATTTTCAGAACTAAGTAATTATTTCGAAAAACACCTCAGCGCTCCTTCGCGTCCCCCGCGATTTATTAATCTCTTCAGTTTATCAATCAGATCATTGATAAATCTGAATAATATCAATTCAAGCCAGCCAATTTTACCAGCTCAATGCCTGGTCCAGATCAGCGATAATATCATCCGGACCTTCAATCCCCACAGAAATTCTGATCAATCCGTCCGTAATTCCGGCCGATTCCCTGATTTCAGGCTTTACCACAGCATGTGTCATCGATGCCGGATGCTGAATGAGAGTATCCACCGTACCGAGGCTCACGGCAAGGCTTGCCAGTTTAACCCGGTTCATCAATTCCACCCCGGCGTGGTAACCTCCTCTCAGTTCAAAAGCTATCATGCCGCCATGGCCGTTCATCATCTGCTTTTTGATGATTTCGGAATCGGGATGATCCGGCAGGCCTGTATACCAGATTTGCTTGATCTTAGGATGAGCAGACAAATATGAAGCCACGATTTCACCATTTTCGGAGTGCTTTTTCATTCTGAGCGGAAAAGTTTTCAGCCCCATCAGGGTAAGCCACGCATCGAACGGGCCTGAAATTCCGCCAAAATTTTTACGGCTGATCTGCATGTCTGTTTTCTCAAAAAACCCTTCTTTTGCAATCAGCGTGCCGCCCACAACCGTTCCGTGTCCGTTCAGGTATTTGGTTGTTGAATACGCAACCAAATCAGCGCCCCAATTAAACGGGCGTACATGATAAGGCGTGGCGAAGGTATTATCCACCATCACCAAAACCCCAAACTGATGTGCCATTTCTATGAGAATTTCCAGGTCACACACCCTCATAGTCGGGTTGGCAATACTTTCCAGGAATAACAGGCCAATATCATCGTACTTTTGAAATGCATTGTACACGGCATCCAGGTCGTTCGGGTTGATGTTGGTCACGGAAATATTCAATCTAGACGCACCTTCCTGTAAAAACTGTGAAGTGCATCCATAGAGAGTTTCCTGTGCCAGAATCCGTTTTCCGGCTCCGAGATTCATCAAACCGGTGGTGATGGCTGCCATGCCTGAGCCGAACATCATCCCCTCGGCTTTTTCGTCAATATCCACAGCTTCCATCTCGGCGAGAATACTTTCCAGTTTTTGAACCGTGGGATTTCCCAGCCTTGAATAGCTGTGAGTGGCACCTCCCGGCTCGTGGGCAAAAAACCGCCGGCCTGCTTCAGCATCTTTAAATTTGTACGTAGATGTTTGATAAAGAGGCATTGCGTGAGAACCGTACGGATCTCTGTCCGGATGATCTGCCTGCGCACAAATCGTTTCTATCGATTTTTTTTGATTAATTACCGTCTCCATTTTCCGACACCTCTATTTTTGCTTGTTCCTTGATAACAGAAAGCACAATGCTGGTGTAGATTCTTTCCACACCGGGCACTTGTGTCAGTTTAGTCCGGAGAAACTGTTCATACTCTTTTGTGTCTTCCACCACTACGTGCAGTAAATAGTCGTATTCGCCGGTAGTGTTGTAGCATGCCAGTATTTCCGGTAAACCGGTAATGTATTTCGAAAACTCTTCCATCTCCCCTAACTGATGGACGGATAACTTGATTGAACAAAATACCGTAAGGCCTTTTCGGATAGATTCCCTGTCTATCCACGCCGTATATCCTTTGATGACTCCCTCTCTTTCCAGCCGTTTCACACGCTCCAGGGTGGGTGTTGTGGTGAGCCCTATGCGTTTTGCCAGATCGTTGTTGGCCATCCGGCCATTTTCCTGAAGCAGATCGATAATCTTCAGGTCTGTTGAATCTAATTTCACCATGAATGAAAGAATTTAATTCTGCTTATATAAGTAATTTAAAGAATTTTATTCTTTCAGAAAACAGACAGGTGGGTATTATTTCTTTTTAAGGTAAGCTAAATAATGAGTGAGGCATGCCGGTTTTAGGTATGTTTATTGAATAAATAAACCTTCAAGCGTGCGTTAGCTCCTTGGAGCGTTCATTCACGACGAAGTGACGCTTGAAGGATCCCGGAAAAACACCGGTAACGCTTCAAGGTCACTTTACTTATATTCAACTTTGGGTGAGACCTGACAGGTATCAGAAATCTGTCAGGTCATTATCCGGCACATGAAAATTGTCTGATCAATAGTTTGATATTTTGGATTTTAATTTTGACATCTCTGCCAAGAAACAACATTAATCCACAAACTCAATATCTGCCACAACAGGAAGATGGTCGGACGGAAAGTGTCCGTCGCGGATATCCGCCAAAATTCCGTGCTGAATGAACCTGAAATTGGGATCGGCAAAAATGTAATCGATTCTGCGATCAGGGTAAATTCTTTCAAACGCATTCCAGGTAGAGGTTGGACCGTGATGGCCGTGTACTGAATGATAAAAACCATCAAACAGCTCAATCTCCACCGGCCCGCGGTTCGGGTCTGCAATTATTTGATAGGCATCGTCATCCTCTACAACGTTCAGGTCTCCCATCACAATTACCGGATCATCTCCTGCAAGCTCAGCAACTTTTTCGAGAATCAATCTTGAGCTCTGTCTTCTGGCCTCCTGTCCGCGATGGTCAAAATGCGTATTGAACACTATGAAAGGGCGGTCATTTTTCTTATCAAATAGCCGTGCCCAGGTTACAATCCGCGGCAGGGCAGCATCCCAGCCCTGGCTTCCCGGCTCATCGGGTGTTTCAGAAAGCCAGAACGTTCCGTCTTCAATCAGGTCAAATCGTTCCGTGCGATAGTAAATGGCGCAAAACTCTCCGCGTTCATCACCGGCATCCCGGCCAATGCCTACCCAGTCAAATTCGGGCAGCATCTCATCCAGTTCCTCGAGCTGGTTGATAAGGCCTTCCTGCGTTCCCACCAGGTCGTTCTGATGAAACCGGAACATACTTGCCACAAAATCTTTCCGATAAGGCCAGGCATCCGGGCCATCGTCGGGGTTATCAAACCGGATGTTGAACGACATCACACGCATAGAAACAGGTTCTTCAGTGATTGTCACTTCATCTGCTGTTTCTGCACAGCCTTGTTGAAAAACAATCATTACAGTTAAAAAAAGAATAAGAAATGGATAGAAAATAGCTTTCATAAATAACTTACTGGTTAATTTTTATTGAGATTTTTTGTGCAGCAAAATGAATAAATATTGTCCTGAATTCAAAATATAAAACCCAAACCAGATAGTACATGCTTCATCTGATTTGGGTTTAACTTAGTTCAAGATAATCACAAATTATATCATGCAATTATTTTGAATTTTTTAGACTCCACATCTACATTAAATTTCTTCTATTCTGTATCCACCTTTTTTCTTATCCCGCAGATATACAATCAGAAATATAATGGCAAGTAAAAAGGCAAAAGGCACACAATAAAGAAATGCCATTCTTCCGCCATAATTATCTGCCGGACGCAGAACGGCAAAAGCACGTTCAGTCAGATCTTCTTCGTGAGCCAGATTGGCATCAAGAAGAGCACGCAGAGCGTTGCCGGTGTAACTTCCGTGAAATTCATCATGTTCATTATAATAATCGAGTGCTTCACGGCTTAGGGTGAGGATATTTTCAACATCCCGCAGATGATATCCAAGCTCAAGTAGTGCATCGGGATCATCGATAGCAGCTTCAGCGGCGTCAACATATCCGGGAAAACGCTCCTCAATTTCCTGTAAAATCACCAGCGTTTCCTGCTCATCAAGTGCATCGGGCAGGTAACGGTCTGCCACATCTCCCATCAGGGCATTAGAACCGCCTGCACCAAAAAATCCCATACCCATCAAAAGTACCAGTCCAAGAGATCCTGATTTTGGAAACCTTTCGCTCATAAGTCCAACCATGGTGGGGAAGTAGAACGACACACCCAGTGCAAAAATAGTGGCTGCAATCATCAGCGGTATCATACCGGTCTCAACAAAGGCAAAAAGAAGCAACCCTATTCCTGTCAGAACTGAAGATCCCAAAAGCATTCCTGTAGGTGCAAATCTTTCAACAAATGGCCTGGCAAAAAACCTGAGGAGCATCATCAAGCCGCTGATCCACACAAACACCAGCATGCCATGAACACCCGCAGCCTGTAAAACTTCGGGGATCCATCGGGCAGGCCCCAATTCAAGTGAAAGGCTGATCATTTTCAAAATAATCAAACCCCAAACCAACGGATGTGTGAATGTGTAGCGAAACATTTCGCTGATTGGCCTTCCGGCTTCTGCCGTGAGGGTTTTTGGGAATTTCTCGGGCAGCAGCAGGTATCCGTAGATTAAAATCGGGATGTACACAATGGCAATTTGAAATGTCCAGTGCCCGATGTTGAGTGCACCAACAGCCCCGATTTGTACCATCAGCCAGCCGAGCAGCCCGCCGAAAACCATCCCGCCCGGAAAGAATGCGTGAAAGTGGTTCAGTTTCGTAACCCTGTTATCGGGGAAAAGTGCGGCCGTTAACGGGTTTCCGGTAACTTCAATCATACCGTTCCCGATTCCAAACCCGATTGCACCCAGGAATAAGATCCAAAAAGCATAGGGTTCGCCGGCAAATGGATAGGCAGCAAGAAACAGTGTTACCCCGGCAAGGTGGCTGATGAAAGCACCCCTCGCTGCATTTTTGAACCCGATTTTTTCTAAAGTCGGGCCAATGACTAACAACGATATCGCCATGCCCCAAAGAGCAGCTCCGCCGATAGCCCCGACATGTGCATTGGTTAATATAAATTCTGTTTTCAATTGCTGGAGAATATTACTCACCAGAACAAATGAAAAAGCAGTTGGTAAAAGTGCAAGGCAAATGCCTGCAAATAGTTTTTTCCGATTTATTGAGTTCCCGTTATTATTTGTATTCGCCATAGCCAGATTATTTATGGTTGTTTGTTAGCTGTGCAGTTCAGTTGACTTCTGGAAAGAATTCAACAATTACATCCTGATACCATCCCTGTTTTTGATCCCTTTACAGATGTAACTACTCCTGCTTTATCTGAGCTATTGAAAAACGAATACTATTCTATCAGTATAAACTAATGAAACTGATAATTGCAATACTGAACAGGTAAATTTACAAAGTAAACTCCTGATCCGGCTCCATAGCAAGCACCGTCTCTGTCATTAATGTAACAAGGTTTTCCAGGTCGGTGAGTGATGCTGTTTCAACTGGCGAGTGCATGTATCGAAGCGGCAGTGAAATCAGCGCGCTTGGAATTCCGGTTCGCTGATAAAAGATACTGTCAGTATCGGTTCCCGTTCGAATAGACGTGGCCTCATGCTGAATGCTGATTTTGTGATTTGAAGCAGTTTTCTCAATCAGTTCCACAACACCGGGATGATTAGCTCCTCCGTGTTGCACGGTAGGTCCTTCACCCAATTTAACCGTGCCATGTTCTTTATTGTTGATTCCCGGAGTATCAGTGGCATGAGTAACATCTGTGACAATTGCGGCATCAGGCATATGGCGAAAACTCATCATCCGGGCGCCAAATCCGCCCACTTCTTCCTGTATGGAGTTCAGTGCCATCACATTTACCTTAAGCTTATTTTTTTGTGTATAGAGATTTCGCATTACCCTGGCAATAGCAAAACTGCCGATGCGGTTATCCAAAGCCCGGCCTGTGATGATTTCATCATTTAGAAATTCGAGATCGTCCGTATAGGTTACCGGATCTCCCACCTGGATCATTTCCAGGGCTTCTTCTTTTGAGGAAACCCCGATATCCACATAAATATCTTTCCAAGCGGGCTGTTTGCCGCCGCCGTTTTTGTTGTCCTGAAGATGAATAGCCGTATTACCCACCACACCGGTCACTCTGCCGCTTTTGTTGTGGATGTAAACCCGTTTGCCCCTGGCTATGGTTGAGTCGCTGCCGCCCAGTTTATTCAGCGTCACAAAACCTTTATCGGAGATGTGCTGCACTACCATCCCGATTTCATCGGCGTGAGCTTCAATCATAACCGTGGCCACATCGGCATTTGTTTCAATCCGTGCCAGGGCAGACCCGTACGCATCCGATTCCACGCGGTCAGAATATTTTTTGAGATAATCTTTCCAGATCTGCTGCCCCTTCGATTCGTAACCGGTTGGGCTTGGGGTGATAATTAATTCTTCGAGAAGTGTTTGTGATTCCTGGTCCAGCATTCTTTAGATGATTGGTTGAGTTTAAATTTTTATCAAGTTCACAGAATATAACAATCAAAAGTATCTCAATTCAGCATTTCTGATCTCTTTAAAACTACACATTAACCTAATAATCAATTCTTAAAATAATAGTGAGGCTTGAAGTATTAAAGTTTCCAGATCTTTATTGAATTTTTTGAAATTGTTTGAGCGAAAAAATGAGAAATAAAAAAGCATCATTTTCTTATCGAAGTTTTGTATCAGTTTTATTGGCACTCTGTTTTTTGGGATTAGCCGTTTCAGGCGTGGTAATTTATTTTGCACCGCCATGCAGCATTGCTGAATCAACAGGATGGACAGTGGCCGGCCTGAGTAAAGTTCAATGGTCTTCGTTGCACCAGGTTATGGCGCTCATCATTATTATCCTCTCTCTCATCCATCTTTTTATTTACAACTGGAAAACATTTTTGATTTATTTCCGCCGCAATAAAATTAAGAAAACAGTCCAGAGTGAACAAAAAGTCTCCTTTTTTGATAAAATCAAAATACCAAAAGAGGTATTTACGGCAGTTATCGCAGCTATTATCCTTTATGCAGGAGCCCTAACTCTGATTGCACCTTTTGGCTGGCTGCATGACACCCACGATGCCATCAAAGATTCTTATCGTGAATCTGTTGACCGACCAGGCCGTGGAATGGGACAGGGCGATGGAGTTCAGCTTGATGCTCAGAGAGAATTGCAGATTGATACTATCGGCATCGATCACCTACTACCTGATGATGCTGAATCTCTGCCTCCGGATACTTTAGAAAAGCTTGAAATAGATGACCACCAGTATCGTGAAGGCCGTGGTGAAGGACAAAGAGGTGGCCGCGGCCTCGGGCAGGGAGATCCGGAAGGGCGCGGACTGGGACAGGGTGGCGGCCAGGGAGAGGGCGGAAGAAATAAAGAGAACAGCAATCAATAAATATCTTTTATTATTTCACATAAACGTCCTTTCGGAAAGCATGCCACACCTATCTTGCACAGATACCGAATTCTCCTGTGAATAATCCCATCAATACCTCTTTCCATAATCTAATTTCTTCTTTTTTCCTGCCCGATTCTCATTACCTTTAGAAAATTGAAAAATTCATAAAAGCATGCTAAGACCTGAATATCACCCCAATGCATTTTATCACTGGACCGAAATCAACGTCCGGTTCAGGGATCTCGATGCCCTAAACCACGTTAATAATGCGGTATTTAACACCTATTTTGAGGAGGCCCGGATCGACTTCATCCGGCATGTGCCAGAGTTCCGTAAATCGATGGAAGAGGGAATCAGTTTTGTACTGGTTCACCTTGAAATGAGTTATGTAAAACCGATCTTGCATCCAGAAACATTGCTGGTGGGCAGTTCTGTAAAAGAGTACGGGAACAGCAGCGTAAAAGGTTTTCAGGCAATTTATTCAAAAGATGATCACGAGTTGAAGGCCGTAACCCAGACAACCGGTGTTTTGTTTGATGTGGAAAAGCAGCGCCCGGCCCGGCTGCCCGAAATCGAAAACAGAGAGCAGTACCTTTTCAGCCCTGTTTCTGATGGATAAGAGCAGCCAATACAAAATTTTTAGTGACCCGGTTCATGGATTCATCACCATTCCGAAGGGAATTATCCTGAAATTGATAGACCACGCTCATGTTCAGCGCCTGCGGCGAATCCGGCAGCTCGGGCTGAGTTACCTGGTATTTCCTGCCGCCGAACACACCCGGTTTTCTCACGCAATCGGGGCTCTTGAATTGGGGCAGCGTGTTCTGAAAAACCTCCGTGAAAAAGACACCACCATCAGTGATGCCGAGGTTACCGGAACGCTGATTGCCATTCTTCTGCACGATGTGGGCCACGGGCCTCTCTCCCACACCCTGGAACACACGCTGATTGATGATTTCAGCCACGAGATAATGAGCCTCAAAATCATGAAAACCCTAAACCGGGAGTTTGATGGAGAGCTGCAAACCGCCATTGATATATTCACCGATCAATATCCCAAAAAATTTCTGCACCAGCTTATCTCCTCCCAGCTCGACATGGACCGGCTTGATTATCTGAAGCGCGACAGTTTTTTTACCGGGGTGTCGGAGGGGTCGGTAGGTATAAACCGAATATTGAAAACCATGCGGGTTTTTAATGGTAATGTTGTGATTGAGAAAAAAGGAATTTACGCCATCGAAAACTATATTCTCTCAAGGCGACTGATGTACATGCAGGTGTATCTTCACAAAACCGTGTTGAGTGCAGACGCACTTCTGCGAAATATTTTCAGGCGTGTGCAGTTTCTCATCGGTAACGGCGAAAAGGTTGAGATTCCTTCAAAACCGCTGAATTATTTTTTCACAAAAAAACCATCATCTAAAAAGAGAATCAGCGACACAACGATGGAACAATACCTGGCTCTCGACGATCACGATGTGTATCTCAGCATCAAGAGCTGGCAGGACAGCAGTGATGAAATTTTATCAGATCTTACCAGCCGGTTTTTGAACCGTTCGCTGTTCAGAACCCTGTTCACCGACCGTAAACAGCGGCACCTGCTCCGGGAGGAAATTCATAAAAAAACGCAGCAATACCTAAAACAAAAAGGGTTGCCGTACGACGATCACTCCACCCGGTTTTATTACGATGCTGATGAGAGTTACAGTGAGGCCTACAAATATGAAAGCGAAAGCATCTGGATACTGGACGAAAACAAAGCTATCGAATTTTCAAAAGCAGCGGATACCAAGCACATCATTGCACTAACAAAGCCGGTTGTGAAGCCTTATTTGGTTCATTTGAAGGAGATAGGTTTATAGTCTTGAGTCTTGAGTCTTGAGGTGATGGGTTGACACAAAGTTTATAATTCGAAACATCAAAGTGTATTTGATATACTTATTCCATGAAAATTCTCCATTGTTGCAAAATTCTCAAGACTCAAGACTCAAGACTCAAGACTACCGACTACCCTCTCATACTTCACAAACGAAAATTCTTCGTGATCTTCCCGCCAGGTTTCTTTCCAGGTTTTGCCGATTTGATCCCGGTATTCAGGGAAATACGTATCTCCCTCATACTCTTTTTTGATTTCGGTGATCACCAGTTCATCGGCCTGACCAAGCAGTTGCCGGTAAATTTCACCGCCGCCGATCACAAAAACTTTTTTATGATCGCTGAGGTAATCGAGAGCAGCATCAATCGTGCTGAATGTTTTTACGTGATCGTAGGATTTTGACCGGCTGAGCACCACGTTTTCCCGGCCGGGCAGTGGTTTTTCGTCAATCTCTTCAAATACCACGCGCCCCATCAGCAGCGGGTGTCCTATTGTGGTTCGTTTGAAAAATTTCAGGTCCTCGCTGTAATGCCAGGGCAGTGTACCGTCTTTGCCGATAACAAGATTTGGATCGTGGGCTGCAATCAGAATCAGCTTCATACGGCCACCGGAAACCTGATAACCGGGTGAGGATTGTAGTTGATTAACTCAAAGTCATCAAACTCCAGTTCATCCACCGGTTTGTCGGCGATTTTGAGGGTTGGCAGCGGGCGGGGATCTCTTTTTAGCTGCTCTTTCAGCCCTTCGATGTGATTTTCATAAATATGGGCGTCAACAATGGTGTGGGCAAATGTGCCGGGTTTGAGCCCCACTTCGTTGGCAACGGCCATGGTTAATGCCGAATAGCAAGCCAGGTTGAAAGGAATACCGAGGGCAATATCGCCGGAGCGCTGGGTGAGGTGGCAGTTCAGTTTTCCGTCAGTCACGTTAAAAATATACATGATGTGGCAGGGCGGCAGGCCCATCTCACCAAGAAGGCCGGGATGCCAGGCAGACACCACAATGCGCCGGCTGTTGGGATTGGTTTTAAGCATCCGGATAGCATTTTGCACCTGGTCAAATTCGTCGTATTGCCATTCTTTCGACTCGTTGGAACCCAGAGGTTTGTAAACTGAACCGTCTTTGGCTTTCACCATCGGGAACCGCCTCCATAGTACCGGGTAAATCGGGCCTACATATCCGTCTTCATCCGCCCAGGCGTCCCAGATATGCACATCATTTTCGTCACGCAGCCATTTGATGTGATCTTCCCCTCTCAGGTACCAGAGCAGTTCCATTATCACAGATTTGAAAAACACTTTTTTTGTGGTGAGAAGCGGGAATCCGTCAGCCAGGTCAACCTTGTAGAATTCGGCGAAATTAGAAAGCGTTTTTACACCGGTTCTGTTTTCTTTCCATGTTCCTTGATCCAATACATTTTGCACCAATTTTAAATACGCTTCCATTTTCTGTATGTCAGATTACACATTATGATTAAAAGCCCTGTAATACCACAGAAGCTATGCTAAAATATATCAATAGGCCGGCAACGTCAGCAATGGTTGTTATTAAAGGGCTGCTTGCAACAGCGGGGTCAATATTAAAACGGGTAAGGAAAAATGGGAGCAGCGCACCAATAAGGTTAGCAACCAGCACAATAGCAATCATGGACAAACCTACCACCAGCCCAATTTCCCAGCCGGCCCTGAAAATGCCCAAAACAAAACTTGCTATTCCCATTGCAAGGCCAAGTAAAATTCCTACAAAAATTTCTTTACCAGCAGTTTTCAGCCAGTATCTTAATCTTACATCTCCAATTGCAATAGCCCGCACCATAATTGTAGCCGATTGGGCGCCGGTATTTCCCCCGCTATCAATCAACAGGGGAATAAAGAAAGCCAAAGCCACGGCTGATGCCAGCACTTCTTCATAATACTCAATCACTCCTGATGACAACAGATTAATAAATACCAATATTAGCAACCAATGCACCCGTTTCGAAAACAGTGTCCAAATCGTGGTTTGCGTATAGGTTCTCTTTAACGGAGCAACCGCAGCACCTTTGTGAAAGTCTTCTGTAGCCTCTTCCTGGGCAATATCGATGATATCGTCGATAGTGACAATTCCAAGGAGTATACCGTCACTGTCTACCACCGGCATTGCAACTCTGTCGTACTTACTCATCATTTCTACAGCATGTTCCTGATCATCGAAGGCTTGCAATGCAACAAAAGAATCATCAGTAATATCTCCGATTTTATCTTGTGGTTCAGCCAGAATCAACTGATTCAAACGAAGGTCATCAATCAGTTTTTCATTATCATCAACTACATAAATAACGTTTACGGTTTCTGCACTGAATCCATATTTTCTGATGTGCAGCATCGCCTTTTCTACAGTCCAGTTAGACTTTACTTTCACATAACGCGATGTCATGTGTCTGCCTACACTTTCTGCGGGATAACCAAGCAGTTTTTTAACTTCAAGCTGTTCTTCATGTTTCAGCGAAGCCAGAACTTTTTGGGTGAGATGTCCGGGAAGTTCTTCTAAAATAGATACCCGGTCATCAGGCTCAAGATTGTTAAGAACATCTGCAAGCTGTTGCTTACTTAACAAATCCAAAAACTCCATCTCTTTTACACTGCTGAGATTGGCAAATACTTCCGCTGCTCTCTGTTTTTTTAACAAGCGAAAAACTACAACACCAACTTCAGAATCCACGCCTTCAATGAGTTCGGCAATATCAACTGAAGGCACATCCTGCAGCGATTCTTTTAGAGTAATCCAGTCTTTTTTTTCGATTAGCTCATCAAATTCCGGTTTTACTAATTGCGCAATCATAATGTTCTAATTTTGATGAGAAAAATTTTATTTACAATATTCAGAAACCGAAGTTATTAAAAAATTTATAAAGCCATTCAATTAACAGGCTATTTTTGTTCAATAGCCATCAATGCATTTCTGGCTGCAACCTGTTCAGCATTTTTTTTACTCTTGCCGGTTCCCTCACCAAGCTTTTCATCGCCAATATAAACTGCAACATGGAAAGTTTTATCGTGGCCTGGCCCCTGCTCGGAGAGCACCACATATTTTGGCAGCTTCAGTCTTTCAGACTGAGAATATTCCATCAGCATACTCTTGTGATTGTCAATTTTTGTGACAATCTCTTCAAAATCCAGATATTGCTGAAGTGTATTATTGATAAAGCGGTGAGCTTCCGAATAGCCTTTGGAGATGTAAATTGCAGCCGTAAGCGCCTCAAATACATCAGAAAGCACGCTTTTTGAAAGTTCAATTCCCTGACCCGTTGCACGTTCTCCCACTTCAAGAATCTGGTTGAGTTCAAGTTCTTTTGCAAGTTTATAAAGCGTATCGCCGCGCACAATTTTGGCTCTCAGCTTTGTGAGAAATCCCTCGTTTTCGGTGGGATATTTTTCGAACAGGATCTCCGTAACGATCAGGTCCAGTACAGCGTCTCCGAGAAACTCAAGACGTTCATAGGTTTCGTGAGATTCATATTTATTATGATCTACGATAGACCTGTGCCGCATAGCCTTCTCAAACAGGTGCCGGTGTTGTGGCGGCAATCTGAAACCGAGAATTTTTTCCAGGTGAGATAATCTTGTATTCGACTCAATTTGAACAGGTTCGCTCTGAACCCGAAACCATTTTCTGAGCCGTTCGATCATTCCTGCTTACTCTTCAAATTTCTTGAATACCAGAGTTGTATTGTGGCCGCCAAACCCGAATGCATTATTCAGGGCATATTTTATATCTCTTTCAACCGGTTCGTTGGGCGTATAATTCAGGTCACATTCCGGATCGGGCGTTTCCTGATTAATGGTTGGAGGTATTTTACTGTGATAAATAGCCAGCAGTGTAGCCAGTGATTCGGCAGCGCCGGCAGCACCCAGCATATGCCCGGTCATAGATTTGGTGGAATTCAGATTCATCTTGTATGCATGATCGCCAAACACGCGCTTTATGGAGTTGGTCTCAGCAATATCACCAAGCGGTGTAGAAGTGCCATGCATATTTATGTGGTCTACATTTTCCGGTTCAATGCCCGCCATTTTGAGGGCATTTTTGTAGGCAAGAATCACTCCATTCCCGTCCGGGTCCGGGGCGGTAATATGGTATGCATCGGCTGAAAATCCATAGCCAGCAATTTCACCATAAATTCTGGCGCCTCGTTCCAGTGCAGAATCCAGCGATTCCAGGAAAAACATGGCAGCTCCTTCACCAAGAACAAAACCATCGCGATCTTTATCGAAAGGCCTGGATGCCTTCTCCGGCTCATCATTTCTTCTTGACAGTGCTCGCATAGAAGAAAATCCTGCCACACCTATACGCCAGACAGGAGATTCTGCACCGCCGCAAATAGCCATATCTGATTGCCCGAAACGGATGGAATCGTACGCAAGGCCGATATTGTGAGACCCGGTAGCACAGGCAGATACAGCACAGAAGTTAGCGCCTCTGAAACCATATTTCATTGAAATCTGACCGGCCGGGATATCGGGAATCAGTTTTGGAATAAAGAACGGATTCACCGCTCTTGCCCCCTGTTCATGGAGAGACACCGCCTGATTGTAAAAGGTGATCATCCCTCCAATTCCAGTTCCAATGATTACGGCTACACGATCTTTGTCTATTTCGTCCAGTTTTACTTTACTGTCTTCAATAGCCTCGTCGGCAGTAATCATCGCATATTGAGTGACCGGATCGAGCCTTCTGGCTTCCTTCACTTCGAAATAATCTTTCGAATCATAATCCACAATCTGCCCGGCAAATTTTGTAGGCAAATCGCTTGTGTCAAAATGCGTGATAGGGCGCACACCACTATTCCCCGAGATAAGACCGTTCCAAAAATCCGGAGCGGTCTTCCCTAACGGAGTGAGTGCACCTATTCCAGTAACTACAACTCTGCGTCCGGTCATACGAATAGGTTAATTAAGAAATTTCTCTATGTTTTATCTTTTACATACTTAATTGCATCACCAACGGTGGCAATGTTTTCGGCATCTTCATCAGGAATGCTCAGATCAAATTCTTTCTCAAATTCCATGATAAGTTCAACAGTATCGAGAGAATCGGCACCCAGGTCGTTAGTAAAATTGGCTTCGGGTACAACTTCTGATTCATCAACTCCCAGTTTATCAACTATGATTGATATGATTTGTGATTCGACTTCTTGTGACATAAGTTAGTCCTTTAGTTTGATTATGGGTTTATTAAAAGTAGATATTTTTTTTTAATCAAAAGAAAATACAACTTCTGATTATAAATTACATGATCTTGTGCAACCGGAATTTCTTCGGGAAAAATCTACCGGTGCTGCAAGTATCATTGATTTTTCATTTTTACTGTTTTGTTACTGATTTAAATCCGGATAAATACCGGTTCATCAATTAAAATTTTGCTACATGGCCATTCCGCCATCCACCCTGATAGTTTCTCCTGTAATGTAAGAACTTAAATTTGATGCAAGAAATGCAACTGTATTTGCAACTTCGTCGGGGTTGCCGGGCCTGCCGAGCGGTGTTTCCTGTTTTATGGCATCGAGCAGTTTTTCATTCAGGGTTTCGGTCATTTCGGTTGTAATGTATCCCGGTGCAACCACATTGGCACGTATGTTTCTGCTTGCCAGCTCTTTGGCAAACGACTTGGTGAAACCAACAATACCCGCCTTGGATGCCGCATAATTACTTTGCCCGGCATTTCCTGAAATTCCAACAACAGAACTGATATTAATGATGGAGCCCCCTCTTGCCCTCATCATAGGCTTTGTGGCGGCTTTCGAGTAATTAAAAATACTTTTCAGGTTGGTGGTTATCACATCGTCCCAGGCTTCTTCTGTCATCCGCAGAATTAGGTTGTCTTTTGTGATACCTGCATTATTTACAAGCACATCCAGGGTGCCCCATTGTTTTACAACTTCAGAGATTACCTCTTCAGCTTTCTCAAAAAGTATGGCATCAGCCTGAAATGCAAGGCCTTTCACTCCTTTTTCCTCAATTTCTTTTACAACCTCATTGGCGGCCTCTTCCGACCTGGCGTAGGTTATTGCAACATTGGCTCCAAAATGTGCAAGCGTAAGAGCAATGGATTTTCCGATTCCCCTGCTGCCGCCTGTTACCAGACAATTTTTCTCTTTTAAATCCATAATTATTTATTCGTATCCGTCTATGTTAACATTTTTCAGCGTACGTTTCACCAGGCCCTGCAGAACATTGCCGGGCCCTACTTCAATAAAATGGTTTGCCCCGTTTTTTTCCATATTTTTTAATGTTTGAGTCCATTTAACAGGATTTACCAACTGATTCAGCAAATTCTCTTTAATTTCGGCAGGATTTGTAGATGGCCTGGCTGTATAGTTGCTGTAAACGGGGCAGGATGGTTCAGAAAATTCTATCTGTTCCAATTTTTCTTGAAAAGCATCGTAGGCCGGTTTCATCAGTGGTGAATGAAACGCGCCGCTTACCGGCAGAATTTTTGCGAGCCTGCATCCTTTTTCTTTGGCAAGTTCAACTGCTTTTTTCACGGCGTCCATATCACCCGAAATAACTAACTGGCCAGGACAGTTGTAATTTGCAGGCACCACCGGCTTTTGAATTTCGTCCGTTGCCTGTCTGCAAATTTCATCCACAACTTCATCTTCCATCCCGATTATGGCTGCCATGGTACCGGGATGAATACTACCGGCTTCCTGCATCAGTTTGCCGCGTAGTGCCACCAGTTCAAGTGCGGTTTTAAAGCTCAACACCCCTGAAACCTGCAATGCAGAAAATTCTCCGAGACTGTGTCCAGCCACCATATCTGGCTTTTCGGATAAAGTCTGGAATAATGCCACAGAATGTATGAATATGGCCGGCTGCGTGTATTGAGTTTGTGTCAGCGTTTCTTCCGGGCCTTCAAACATAATGCCGCTTATCGGGTAACCCAATAATTCATCAGCTTTCAAAACCAAATTATTGAAAGAATTATTGTCATCAAAATGAGATTTACCCATTCCTACTTTTTGCGACCCTTGCCCCGGAAACAGAATGGCATTCATCTATTTACTCCATTTTAAATATATTGCTCCCCATGTAAATCCGCCCCCATATGCCGACAAAATTAGATTGTCGCCATCTTTAAGCTGGTCTTTCCAGTCGTATAAACAGAGTGGGATGGTTGCCGCCGTGGTATTTCCGTATTTTTGAATGTTGATCATCACTTTTTCTTCGGTAAGCCCCATTCTTCGTGCAGTTGCCTGAATAATCCTCAGATTTGCCTGATGCGGTACCAGCCAGGCGACATCCTCGCTGGTAAGGTTGTTTTTCTCCATAATTTCAAGAGAAACATCCGCCATACCCTCAGTGGCTTTTTTAAATACTACACGTCCATCCTGTTGGATAAAGTGCATTTTTGATTCAACCGTCTCAACCGATGCCGGATTCAGGCTTCCACCCGCCGGCTGGCTGAGACTGCAATCATCATCACCTTCGGTATGCTGCACAAAGTCGATGATTCCGCCTTCATCAGTTTCTTCGGTTTCTTCGAGAACAACAGCTCCGGCTGCATCTCCAAAAAGGATGCATGTGGCACGATCGGTAAAATCAACAATCGAACTCATTTTATCGGCGCCAATGACCAGTATTTTTTTCAACCGCCCCGATTCGATCATCATAGCCGCTTCTGACAGTGCAAATACAAAGCCTGAGCAGGCGGCGGATAAATCGTATCCGAAAGCATTTTTAGCGCCAATTTTCTTTTGCACAAGTGCAGCCGATGCCGGGAAAAAATAGTCGGGTGTAACGGTTGCAACAATTATTGCATCAATTTCTTCGGCATCAACACCGGCATCTGCAAGTGCTTCTTTGGCTGCTTCAGCCGCCATAAACGAAGTAGCTTTATCCGGATCTTTTAAAATTCGGCGTTCAGAAATGCCGGTTCGCGTCCGAATCCATTCATCGTTCGTGTCAACCATTGTTTCCAACTCGGCGTTATCGAGCACATAGTCCGGTAGATAGTGACCTATGCCTGTTATTTTGGCTCTTTTAATACTCATTCTATGTTGTTGAAGGTTAGTTGTTTAGTGAATTCACAATTTTGTGATTCACCTGATTTTCCACACATTTTGCAGCGTTTAATATCATGTTTTTGATGGCTTCAACAGAGCTGCCACCATGTCCTACAAGGCTCATGCCGTTTACTCCTAAGAATGGAATTCCGCCAACATGCTCATAATTAAATGCATGCATAGTGTCATTAATCATACCCAATACTGTTTGTCGGGTCTCCTGATCTGCCCCTTTCTCCTGCATGGTTTTTGATAGCATTTGAAAGAGAATATCTGGAATGGATTCACCAAATTTTAAGAGAACATTACCGGTAAATCCATCAGAAAGATAAATATCGGTTTTCCCATAAAGGATATCTTTTCCTTCAATATTCCCCTGGAATCCCGGAAAATCGGACAGCAGCTTGTGAACTTCTTTATGAAGATCGGTTCCTTTTTCAGGCTCCTCACCAACATTGAGTAATCCCACCGTTGGATTTTCTACATTCATAATCTCGCTGGAAAAAATCTTGCACATTTTGGCAAACTGAAGATACATTTCAGGTTTTAGCTCCAGGTTTGCACCGGCATCAACAAGCAGACTAATTCCTTTTAAAGTGGGATATGTGGCTGCAATGGTTGGCCTTATAACTCCATCCAGCTTTCCAAGCAGAAACATTGAGGCAGCAAGCAGGGCGCCTGTGTTTCCAGCACTCACAAATGCCGCACATTCTCCCTGTTTGTGAGCAGAAATACCCCTGGTAATCGAAGAATTTCGCTTTTGCTTAACTGCCGATGCGGCAGAATCTTGCATCCCAATAATTTCAGGCGCATGCAAAATGTTGATTTTATTTGAGCTGTATTCGAGTTGATCCAGTTCTTTTTTGATCAGGTCTTCAGGCCCAACCAGCAAAATCTCTATGTTATCAAATTCATTTGCAGCATTTACGGCACCCTGAACCGGTCGTTCCGGATAGTGGTCCCCCCCAACCGCATCAACAGCAATCAACATGATTTATAAATTTTATTATTTGGAAACATTTATCACCTGTCGCCCTCTGTAATGCCCACACTCCATACAAACATGGTGGTATCGGTGGTAGGCTCCGCAATTGGGACATTCAACAAGAGGTGTCTCTGATATCGCGTGATGAGAGCGTCTTTTGTCCCGCCGGGCTTTAGATGTTTTTCTTTTTGGATGTGCCATTTATGTTTAATTTAGTTTTGCTTCAATTTTTTTAATTCTGCCCATCTTGGGTCGATTGAATCATCGTCCTCACTATCAGGCCCAAATTTTTTTGTTTCAAAAGTTCTCAGGTTGCCGTCGGCATCAAAAAAATCCGGATGAATTTTCCGGATGGGTACCTCAAGCATAATTGTATCCCGAACTTCGGGACCAATATCCACAGTTAAATCGTGGACAGGAATTTGGCGAACCGCCCCTTTATCAGATTCGGATGGTTCGCTTATATTGGGATCAAACAGCAAATGATATGAGCCGGACAATTTTTTAGTAAATGGTTTCAGAGAACGATCACATATCAACCTTGTTTCAGCTTCCAAATTAAATTTCACTTCCACAAAATGGTCGGTTTTATAAAAACTGATCTCAATTTGAGCTTCCAGAAGAGTTGCCTCATCTTCTTTCAGCTCAAGATCTTCACCGTCTAAGTTAACAGTTCTGTTGCTGCTTCCTTCGGGAAGTTCCTGTAAATTGAATTTTAATTTAGAAATTTCCACAATAGCCATGAAATATAGGGAGAAGCCTTTTTTTATGCAATTTAATTAAACAATCCGTAGAGTCTTTGTTCTACAAGGGTTATCACTGTTCCAAGGTCTTCTTCATTGTTCACAAAATCGAGATCATCCGTATCAATAATCAACTTTTCGTTTTCATACCTGCTAATCCAGTCTTCGTAAAGGGTGTTCAGGCGTTCAAGGTATTCGATGCGGATGGTGTTCTCATAATCACGTCCGCGCTGCTGAATCTGCCTTACAAGTGTAGGCACCTCTGCCCTAAGGTAAATCAGCAGGTCGGGCGCTTTCAGGTATGTGACCATTTCGTTGAAAAGTGCACAGTAATTTTTATAATCACGGTCGCTCATCAGCCCCATCTCATGCAGGTTTTTTGCGAAAATTTCGACATCTTCATAAATGGTTCTGTCCTGGATCAGGCTGAATTCTGCTTCCATAAGCGTTTTTTGATGGCGAAACCTGCTTGATAAAAAGTAGATCTGAAGATTAAAACTCCACCTCCTCATATCTTCATAAAAATCCGACAGGTACGGGTTGTCATCAACAGATTCGAAATAGGTTTTCCAGCCGAAGCTTTTCCCAAGCAGCGAAGTTAGTGAAGACTTCCCCGCACCAATGTTTCCCGCAATGGCTATGTATTTTTTTTGTTTACTTCCAGCCATGTTAACTGTTTTTGCCTAACAGACGGTACATTTCTTTTTTGTAGCTTTCCACACCCGGCTGGTTAAACGGATTCACTTCAAGCATATAAACATACACAGCGGTAAAAAGTTCATAGAAATAAATGAGTTCTCCCAATTGCTGGGTATTTAATTTATCCAGCACAATTTTTATAACCGGAACTCCGCCTTCGGTATGAGCCTGAATGGTTCCTTCCAGCGCACTTCGGTTGATCTCGTGAAATGATTTTCCGGCAAGATAATTGAGCTGATCGGTATCACGCTCATCCCCTTCGTTCACTTTAAGGGAAGAAAACGGCTTGTCTACCACAAGCAGAGTTTCAACGATATTCCTTCGCCCTTCCTGTACTAACTGGCCCACACTGTGCAGATCAGTCGAGTAACCGGCCATTGCAGGATATAAACCTTTCCCTTCTTTTCCTTCACTCTCACCGATTAACTGCTGAATCCACGCAATAAATCCGTTCAGTTCCGGATCAAAAGTTCCGATCACATCCACAGCAAAATCATTATTGTGCAGAACACACCTTGCCGCAGCATATTCAAGAACATCCGACCGATCTGTTTTCTCTTTTTCAAATACAGAAACCGCTCCATAAAATAGAGTCTGGATATCAATGCCCGCAACGGCAATCGGAAGCAGCCCTACAGGAGTGAGTACAGAAAACCGTCCGCCCACATCGTCGGGGATGATGTATTTTTTATACCCCTCTTCTTTGATAATTTTGTTGAGCACTCCGCCTTCAGGTCCGGTTGTTGCAATGATTCGCTCTTTTGCATCATCATAGTTATCATGAATCCAGCTTCTAAGCATGCGAAAAGCCAGGGCCGTTTCGAGGGTAGAACCCGATTTTGAAATCACATTCAGATAAACACTTTTTTTCTCTCCGTTTGCTTTAGGCTCGTTCAAATATTCGATAAGTTCCGACAGGTATTTGCTGCTCATATGATGGCCTGCATATAATATCTCAGGGCCTTTATTTTTAAAAACCGGGTTCAGAGCTTTAATCACTGCCATCGCCCCGGTGTAAGAACCGCCAATTCCGCAAACTATAAACAGGTCGGCATCTTCCCTGATTTTATTTGCGTAGCGTGAAATTTCTTCGAGTTCGGCATCATTCGGGCTGGCCAGAATTCGTCTCCAGCCCAGCCATTCGCTGCCGGGCCCGGTGCCATCCACTACTTGTTGATACGCATTTTCTGCATTCTGCAACGCACTCTTAAACTCTTTGTCGTCAATGAAATTTTTAACGTGTTGTACATCTGTTTTAATCATACTTATCTCAAAATTTTTGCAAGTTCATATAGTTCCATGTTAATTTTTTTCATCTTCCCGAAAGTTTCGGCAATGGGTGTAATCTTCACTTCATGATTGATAACTCCCACCATCACCTCGCTCAACCCTTTATGAATGGCATGAACAGCTTCGTACCCGAGGCGACTTGCCAGTACCCGGTCGTGAGCTGTCGGACTGCCACCGCGCTGAATGTGTCCCAAAATGCCAACTCTCATATCATATTTACTGAAATCCTTTTCCAGTTTTTTACTGAGTTTTATGGCACCACCGGATTCATCACCCTCAGAAACCACCACAAGTGTGCTTCTGCTTTTTTCTTTCAGAATATCTTTAAGTGATTCTTTAATATCTTCAATTTTTTCTATTGCTTCGGGCAAAATTATCAGTTCCGCACCACAGGCAATTCCTGTTTCGAGCGCAATAAAGCCGGCATCCCTGCCCATCACTTCCACCAAAAATAACCGTTCGTGTGCATCGGCTGTGTCGCGGATCTTGTCAATGGCCTGCATGGCAGTATTCAGAGCAGTATCATATCCGATGGTTTCGTCGGTTCCGATCAGGTCATTATCAATAGTGCCGGGCACACCCACAACGTTAATTCCGTGCTCCTTGCTCAGCATAGTTCCACCTCGGAATGTACCATCTCCGCCGATCGCTACCAGGGCATCCACACCTTCTTTTTTCAGATTAGCGGCAGCAATTGCACGCCCTTCAGCTTCTCGAAATTTTTCTGACCGGGCCGATTTCAGGATGGTGCCTCCGCGCTGGATAATGCCGGAAACATCAAGATGTTCCATTTGCTTAAAGTCGGCTTCAATCAACCCCCTGTAACCAAAGTTTACACCTAAAACTTCATAACCGAAGTATTCTGATGAACGCACAACCGCTCTCACAGCAGCGTTCATCCCCGGTGCGTCTCCTCCGCTTGTTAGAACTGCGATCTTTTTCATTCCGAAATAATTTTTATGAGTTTGGTTAGTTTTAGCCCTTCCTTCAACGCCTGTATATTCTGCTCAATTAATATAAAAGAGATACCGCAGTAATATGAAAAATTATTATAAACTTATTCGTGACAATTTTGGATTCATGTCCGGATTTTTTCAGGTCGGAGAAAACTAAACAGCCCGTGAGCATTGCGCAACTATTTAGTCGCATTATTTGTATTTTCAATGTGCAAATTAACTGAATAATAAATTTTTAATGGCTGAACAGGCACTGCTCAATAACATAGAAATTTCGCGTCAAAACAACTCTTTGCAGGATGTCACCAAACCCGTGAAGGAAAATCTGGAGACATTTCGAAGTTTTTTTCGCAAGGAAATCAGCAGTGATGTATTTCTGCTCGATCAAATCATCAGGTACCTTCTAAGGCAAAAGGGCAAGGAAATACGCCCCACTCTGGTGTTTATGACGGCAAGAATGTTCGGCGAAGTGAACCAGCGCAGCTATGTGGCAGCCACCATGATCGAACTGCTTCATACCGCCACCCTCATCCACGATGATGTAGTTGATGAAGCCGATAAAAGAAGAGCATTTCTGAGCATCAATAAAATCTGGCGCAACAAAGCGGGTGTGCTTTTGGGTGATTTTCTGCTCTCAAAAGGCCTGCTTATCGCGCTGGACCACAAAGAGTATCAATTGTTACATGTGCTCTCTGATGCCGTTCGCCTGATGAGCGAAGGTGAACTCCGCCAGCTCAAAACATCGAATCTTTTTAACATGACCGAAGAGCGCTATTTCCAGATTATTTCGGAAAAAACAGCCAGCCTGATTTCGGCTTGTTGTCAGTGCGGCGCCATTGCAGCCACCGATAATGAAGAAATCTTGAGTTCAATGAAACAGATCGGGCTAAATATCGGGATTGCCTTCCAGATAAAAGACGATCTGTTTGACTATGGTATTGACGATATCGGGAAGCCAAAAAGAAACGATATCAAAGAAAGAAAAGTAACACTGCCGCTTATTTACGCGCTGGAACAAGCCTCTGCCGCAGAAAGATTGAATGTGCGAAGGCTGATGAGAAAACGAAAAAAATCTCAAAAAGAGATCGACCGCATTGTGGCTTTTGTCCACAAACACAACGGACTTGCACTGGCTGAGGAAAAAATGATCAGCTACTCGGAATCGGCTCTCCAAAAACTCAAAAATCTCCCTGTTATAAACGGTTATGATGATTTTGAAGCATTGGTTGAATTTATCATCACACGTAAAAAATAGTATCCCGGTACATGCAGCACCTTTTTCTCTCTGATGTACATCTTGGAGCTTTCAGCAATGATGAAAACCACAGGCTGGAACAGGAGCTCATCTCGCTGATTCGTTACTGCACCGAACACAACATTCGAATCCACGTGCTTGGCGATCTTTTTGATTACTGGATGGAATTTCCGGACTACACCCCTCCCCTCGGACGCGAACTGCTTGAGCAATTCCAGCAATACAACAAAACCTGTGGCAACTCCACATTCATTACCGGCAACCACGATTGCTGGACCTTTGGACACCTTGAAAAACTTGGATTTTCAGTCGAGCAAGAATATCTCGAAATGAACATCGGCGGCCACTCTCTGTTTCTCTTTCACGGAGACGGGCTTGCAGATAAACGCTTTAATTTCCCGCGGCCACTGTTAAACCATATCTTGCGTAATAAAACGTTAATTATTGTATACCAGACAATTTTTTCAGGCGAAACCGGAAACCATTTGATGAAGTCTTTTTCGGAACTCACCCGCAATGAGGATAAACAGAGGCCTCATCGTATTAGCGAGTGGGCAAAAGATATGCTAAAAAAGCAATCTTATGATTATATTATATCCGGCCACGATCATGTTCCCAGGGTCGAAACTTTTTCGAATGGGAGCTATATAAATACAGGTGCCTATTTCGCATACAAGACGATGGCTCTATACAACAACAACCGGTTTGAACTCGTTGTATGGAATTCTACAGACAATGCATTCCAACCATTTGATGAAAACAGTAAAAATATTGCGTTGCAATGAAAAACAACGATAAAAACGTAGATATGAACCGGTATTTCAGCGATCCGGAATACCGAAAAAAAATTGCAGCCGAACGCAAAAAGAAGAAAACTTCTTTCAGAAAAAAATTCTGGATTATCTCAATTGCTGTGCTCTTAATTGCTTCAGGGGCAATGGCCGGCTATGTTTATTATCTGTTCCAGGGCCTGCCATCCATACAGGAGCTTGAGAATCCACGTACAGCCATAGCCTCAGAGGTGCGCAGCCGCGATGGTGTTGTTCTGGATCGTTATTATATCGAAAACCGAACCTATGTTTCGATTGATGAGATTTCTCCCAACATCATAAATGCACTGATTGCAACCGAAGACCACCGCTTTTTCAACCACTGGGGAATCGATTCCCAGAGCTTGATGAGGCTGCCCTATTACTGGGTACGCCAGCGATTCCAGGGCGGGTCTACTATCAGCCAGCAGCTTGCCAGAAATCTCTACAGAAAAATCGGGTTTGAAGTATCTGTTACCCGAAAGCTGCGTGAAATGATAACCGCCGTGCAGATCGAAAATAATTACACCAAGAGAGAAATTATCGAAATGTATCTGAATACGGTGGAATTCAGTAACAGCGCATTCGGGATTGAGTCTGCATCGAGAACTCATTTTGGTAAACCTGCAAGCGATATCACCATCAGCGAAGCAGCTACACTTATCGGACAGCTCCGTGCCGTTTATGCTTACAATCCGCGCTTTTTCCCAGAACGCTCCATGCTTCGCAGAAATGTGGTGCTTCAGCAAATGATGCTGAGAGGGTTTATCAGCAACGAAATTTTTCAGAACCTTAGAATCGAAGAAATTGTACTTGATTACCATCCCCCATCTCGTACCGGCCGTGAAAGCCGTTATTTTGGTGAATACGTCCGCCAGCAGGTAAAAGACTGGGTTGAAGAAAACGGTTTTGACCTCTACTCAGACGGGCTTGTGATTTATACCACCATCGACTCGCGTTTACAGCGGCATGCCGAACGTGCAGTTCAGGAAAAAATCAGGGAGTTTCAGCCAATATTTGAACGCGAGTGGACTTCCCCCGGCGGCGATTATATGGATCTGCTCTGGCAGGAATACCCCGGCTTTCTCAGAAGTTTTATCAGGGAAACGGATGAATACAGAAACGGCTTTGCCAAGTTAGAAACCAACCAGGAATCGGTAGTTTTTGATCATCTGCTGTCAAACGAAGCTTTTGTTGATTCTGTAAAGCGTGCCCGCACGAAGCTGCAGGGCAGCTTTACAGCTATCGATCCCAGTAACGGACACATCCTGGCGTGGGTTGGAGGAACCGACTACGGAACCCAGCAGTTTGATCATGTTCATCAATCCCGCAGGCAGACCGGCTCCACATTCAAACCGTTTGTTTATGCCGTGGCAATCGATAACGGATACATGCCATATCACACATTCAGCAAGTATCCTGTCAGTTTTATTGAGCCTACAGGCAGAATGTGGAATCCCAAAGACCCCTCACTGCCAAGCGGGCCGGAAATGGTGCCGTTGCGCCAGGGTCTGGCAAGAAGCCTGAATAATGTAACGGTTCGATTGCTGCCTGAAATTGCCGGTGCACCTGGAACCAACCGCGCAGCCGACCTTCAACCCGCCGCCCGCATGATACGCGATATGGCAGCTAATCTTGGCATTGATATGAGCCGGGCAGGAGTCTTTCCTTCCATCGCCCTGGGAACAGCCGAGGCAAGTTTACTCGAACTGGTAAGCGCCTACACAACCTTTGCAAATCAGGGTGTGCACATTAATCCTATGGCCATTACCCGGATCGAAGATAAAGAAGGAAATATTTTGGTTGAATATTATCCCGACTACAGCCAGGAAGCCATCAGCCCCGAAACCGCCTATATGATGATTGATATGATGCGCGGGGTTATTCGTGGTGGTGACGGATACCACGGAACCGGAGTGCGCCTCAGAAATGTATACAACGTGCAGCAGGATATTGCCGGCAAAACCGGAACCACACAAAACAGTGCTGATAACTGGTTTGTTGCTATGATGCCGCACATTGTAATGGGTTCCTGGGTTGGCGGCGAAGACCGTAGAATTCGCTTCCCGACCAACCGGCCAAGCAGCATCGGACAGGGAGCCAGAACAGCGCTGCCGATTGTCGGAGAGTTTATTACCAGAGTTACAGACGATTCCGAAGCACCCTGGGCATACGATGCTTTTGAACCGCCACCGGGTTTTGTAATGCCCGAGCCGCCTTCAAGAGATGAACAGGATTCGAGGCGGGAAAGAATCGGATGGTAGTGATCTGAAATTACTTTCCCCTGAACAAAAACTCCCTTTTACAAAGAAATCAAAAAAGGAGTATGTCCGGTGTGCCAATTTTTGGAACTTTTCAGCTTTAATTCCCAGAATAAAACAGTTGCAAAATGCAGCCAACCAGGTTCAGACAATTCTGGCGTAATTATTGCTTATCAAATAGTTGAGTGAATCTTCCAGCAATTGGAATACATCTCCATCCACCTCATCTGCCTCTACCACATTCCACTCCACATAATCCCCGGCCGCTTCTGAAATTGAGCTGAAATCCAGGGCACCCTGTCCAACGGCTGTCATGGGAGGGTGAGGAACTTCACCGATGTCCTGTGTATATTCGGCCGGGCCATCTTTGATATGCAGAGATCTAACCCGGCTGCCCAGCTCACGGATTATTGAGGCAGGATCCAGTCCGGCTACTGTGACCCAATAAGTATCGATCTGAAAGAAAATATCCGGGTCCATTTCTTCGTGCAAGACCTGATAAGCAAAGCGGTTGTCCGGGCGTTGCATAAATTCCCACCAGTGATTATGCAAACCGAAACGCAAACCATGGTTCCGCAAAAAATCACAAACTTCATTGTATTCGTCTATAAGTTCACGTGTTCCTTCCAGCGAACCATATCGCGGATCTTCCGGCCAGCCATGCCAGATTAGCATATCTGTGTCATAAAGCCGGGCCAAATCCAGTAACGGCTGCATATTCCCGTTTTCCGGCATTTCCACATGGCTGGACGATACTTTGAGGCCGGCATTTCGAATCATTTCTGCACCCTGCTCGTGGCTCAAACCATCAGGCCAAAAAGCAGTTTCCACATAGGTGTAGCCGATGTCGGCCAGCCGGATTAATGAACCGGCTGTGTCGGCTTCCATTTCGTTCCTTATCGTGTAGAGCTGCATCGATAATTTAGGCGGGATATATCTTCGATCAGACTCACCGCAACCCGATAATCCCGGCAACACAGATCCCATTAAACCCAGGCCGGTCAGTTTCAAAAAATCGCGCCGCTTTAAAGCCTTGCTTGTTGGGTTGCTGTAATTGGTTTGAAGTACTGGATATCTTTTATCAGACATGACGGAATGGGTAAAATTTAAGGTTTTAAAACCATAGCTGCCGGTTTGGTTTTTTAAAAAAGTGTCAAAATATCTTTCAATAATTCACCTTACCAATAAACGGGATAAATTCAAAGCTAAACCGGGACCGCCCAATGCCATTTGTATTCAAGTCATTACAGATTGGATTTATAAATTAAATACTATGCAGGCAATCGGTTTCCGGGAAATGTTAATACTTATCATCATGTAAGTTTAAAAATTGTAACTCCCGGCTCTGAACTTTATGCATTTTTTTTCAAAAACAGTTCTAATTTGCCGTCAATATCTGGTATATTCCCTGCCTTAGTTTACATTGACATTCCGTACTTCCGGCGGTAAATTTAGCCTGCAAAAATAACCTTACAGAAAAGATTCATGATTGAACAATATATCCCCATTTTTGTTCTATTAGGCGTGGCAATTGTACTTGCTCTGGCTTTTATGCTACTCTCCAGACTGTTAGGCCCCTATCGGCCAAATACCACAAAGTTAAAGCCTTATGAAAGCGGCATGGATCCCGTTGGCCAGGCTAAAGACCGATATTCCATCGCATTTTATCTTGTGGCGATGGAATTCATCGTTTTCGATCTTGAAGTTGTTTTTCTGTTTCCGTGGGCTGTTCGGTTTATGGATCATGGAACAGGAACGTTTATTGCCATGGTTGTATTTATAGTAATACTTTTTATAGGCCTTCTATATACAATTAAAAAAGGCACATTAGACTGGGATCTGAAAAATTTAAAATACGAAGCAATTACTGAATAATTATGGGAATTGAAAGCGCCCTTGGTAAAGGTTATTTAACTACTAAAATGGATACATTAGTGAACTGGGCTCGTTCGAATGCGGCCTGGCCCATGCCGATGGGGCTCGCCTGTTGTGCCATCGAGATGATGGCATTTGCCGGGCCGAGGTACGATGCCGCTCGCTTCGGTTCCGAAGTGATGCGTTTTTCACCCAGGCAGGCAGATGTAATGATTGTTGCCGGCTGGTGTTCCTACAAAATGTCTCACGCTATACGGAGAATCTGGGACCAGATGCCCGATCCCAAATGGTGTATCGCCATGGGTGCCTGTGCTTCTACCGGGGGGATGCACCGCTGTTACGGTGTGGTTCAGGGTGTTGATAATTTCCTTCCCGTTGATGCATACATCTCCGGTTGTCCGCCGCGCCCAGATGCCGTGCTGCACGCCCTGATGAAAATTCAGGACAAAATTAAAAGCGAACACTCCATAATGCTCGATACCTGATCTATGAGTTTAGAATTATCAGAACACCTGCAAAATACGGTAGAAAGCCTCACGGAAACATTTTCTGACAAGGTCCTTAATGTTTACCAATCTTCAGGAGACACTTTTGTTTTGGTTGATGCCGATTCTGTTGTAGATATTTGCAAACACCTGAAAAAGGAACTTCATTATGTCTATTTGAGTGATATTTTTGCAATCGATAGGTACACCTCCGAAGAACGTTTTGAAGTGGTTTACAATTTGCTTTCACTTAAAAATCCAACCAGGCTTTTTTTGAAAGTTCGATGTGAGGAAGAAAGTCCTGAACTGGATTCAGTAACCGGAGTCTGGCCGTCGGCAAGCTGGAACGAACGGGAAGTGTTTGATATGTTTGGAATTCATTTCAGGAACCATCCGGATCTGAGACGAATATACATGCCGGAAGATTTCCAATACTACCCGCTTCGAAAAGAGTTTCCCCTGCTTGGAATTCCCGGTTCTATTGAATTGCCAAGCTCTACTCCCGACACTGAATAACGATTTTTTATGAAACTGACAGACATTCAAGACAAGGTACAATCGTCGTTCTTCAAAGAGCATCAAAAAAAGCTCTATCAAAGCCTCGAAGACAAACACACCACCGTTGAAGAACTGGATGACGGCGATCCGCTGACGACAAAAATGGTATTGAATATGGGGCCGCAGCATCCGGCAACACACGGTGTGCTCCGGCTGGTTTTGCAGCTTGATGGGGAAACCATCGAAAAATGCAAGGTTGACATCGGCTACCTGCACCGCGGAGTGGAAAAAATTGCAGAAAATAAAACGTACCAGGAATTCATGCCCTACACCGACCGCATGGACTACCTCTCTCCTTACAGCAACAATGTTGCGCTTTGTACCGCGGTCGAAAAAATTGCCAATGTTGAAGTTCCGGAGCGTGCCCATTACATCCGGATGATTGGTTGTGAACTTGCAAGAATTTCATCACATCTTCTCTGGCTCGGCACAATGGTTATGGACGCAGGCGCCGTTTCTTTCTTTATCTGGACGTTTAAGGAGAGGGAAAAAATTTATGACATTATGGACCGGATTGCCGGTCACCGGTTCACCGTTTCCCACGCAAGAGTTGGAGGTGTGGCAAACGATATCACTGATGAAGCTATGGCATCTATAAAAGAGTTTGTCGAAACTTTCCCCAACGAAATCAGGGATTATCACAAACTGCTTGACAGAAACCGCATATTTTTTGACAGAAATGAAGCCGTAGGTGTTTTGAAAACAGAAGATGCCCTCAATTCAGGCGCAACCGGACCGGTACTGAGAGCTACCGGCTATCCGCTGGATATCCGTAAATTCTCGCCTTATCTCCGGTATAATGATGTAGAATTTAAAGTGCCAACAAGGCTCGAAGGCGACAACCTTGCCCGGTATTATGTGCGGATGGAAGAGATGAGTGAAAGTATCAGAATTATCAGGCAGTGCATTGATAAACTTCCAACAGGCCCGATCCGGACTGACAACGCAAAGCAGGCCTATCCATCAAAAGATGAAGTTTACTATTCTATGGAAGGCATGATTCACGATTTTATGATGACCGATACGGGAATTTGTCCGCCGGATGGAGCTGAGGCTTATCACGCGGTAGAATCACCCAAAGGAGAACTCGGGTATTACATCCAGAGTGATGGAACCGGGCATCCCTGGAGATTAAAAATTAATGCACCATCATTTACGAACCTGCAAGTACTCGAAAACATGCTCGACGGTGAAATGGTTGCCGATACGGTTGTGATTATAGGCGGTGTGGACCCTGTACTCGGAGAAGCTGACAAATAAGAATTATGGCGTACGAATTTACCAAAGAAGACCTCAAAGAAATTGAAAAGCTGAAGGCAAGGTATCCCGAAGTAAAGCCGGTTACACTGCCTGCTTTATGGATTGCTCAAAACCGCTTCGGGCATGTTAAACCCGAAGTGCAAAAACTTGTAGCCGATACACTTGGCCTGCCTGAAGCGCACGTACATGGCGTAGCAACCTTTTACACACAGTATTATAAAGAAGAAAAAGGAAAACATGTGCTTGACGTGTGTACCTGCCTGAGCTGCCAGCTTTGCGGCGGATACGATATCCTGGAATATCTCGAAGAAAAACTGGGCATTAAAACAGGACAAACAACGGAAGACGGCATGTTTACCCTGAACCAGGTGGAATGTCTGGGTGCCTGCGGCTATGCTCCCATGCTTCAGGTTACCAATGATAATTACGTAAATAACCTGACACCTGAAAAAGTTGACAAGCTGATTGATTCTCTGAAAAATGGTGAAAAGCCGGAGTACGAAAAAATCAGAATGCCACAGCATAAGAATACTTAATATTTATGAGCACTGTTGACTGGAAAAATTACGAACCTGTTTTGATCCCCGAGATCAAAGATCTGCATAAAATTGATGTTTATACAAAAAACGGCGGATACAAAGCTTTTGAGTCGGTTTTAAAAGACAAGGATAAATGGCCTGATCAAAAAAGTGTAATTAATGAGGTGAAAGAAGCCAATATCCGCGGAAGAGGCGGAGCCGGATTTAATGCCGGGCTGAAGTGGTCTTTCATGCCGCCTGCTGACGGCAAACCCAGGTATCTTGCCTGCAACGGAGATGAATCAGAGCCGGGTACCTTTAAAGACAGAAAGATTTTTGAATATAACCCGCACGTATTTATTGAAGGGGCTCTGATAGCCGCTTACGCTATGGAAATCACAACAATCTATGTATATATCCGTGGCGAATACAAGGTGTACATCGACATGATGAACAAAGCCATTCAGGACGCCTATGATAAAGGATATATCGGGAAAAATATTTTGGGCAGTGATTATAGTGTAGATTTTTACGTGCATTCCGGCGCCGGGGCCTATATCTGCGGCGAGGAAACTTCAATGCTCGAATCGCTTGAAGGAAAACGGGGATATCCACGGATTAAACCGCCATTTCCGGCTCAGAAAGGTTTGTGGGGGCGTCCCACAACCATCAACAATATTGAAACGCTTGCACATGTAACCAGTGTAATCAACAAAGGTGCTGACTGGTTTAAAAGTATTGGCGCAGAAAATCACCCAGGCCCGATTTTATATGGAATCTCAGGTCATGTGAACCGGCCCGGTGTTTATGAACTGCCAAGCGGCATTCCCGTTCTCGATTTGATAAATGAAGTGGCAGGCGGGATGAGAAACGATAAAGAATTAAAAGCAGTGATACCGGGCGGATCATCAACCCCGGTTTTACGTGCCGATCAGCTCGAAGGAATCACCATGGATGCCGATTCATTAAGAACGGTAGGATCCATGCTCGGGACCGCCGGTTTGGTAGTGATGGATGAGGACACCGATATGGTGGATGTACTCTGGCGAATTGCTCATTTCTATCACCACGAATCTTGCGGCCAGTGTACTCCCTGCCGGGAGGGAACCGGATGGCTCGTAAAAATTCTGCTAAAAATTAAAAACGGTGAGGGAGAGATTAAAGATCTCGATCTTTTGCTCGACATTACCACTCAGATGGAAGGAAGAACCATATGCGCTCTTGCCGATGCAGCCGCATGGCCGGTGCGCTATACCATCACACGATTCCGCAATGAGTTTGAAGCCCGATGTAAGAAATCTGTACATGCAATTGCGTGATTGGATTTTTGATTGGTGATTTATTTATAAATTAACAACATCAATTACAATCCTGAATTTGCATCTATTTTTATTATTTCAAAGAAAACAGTACAAAAAGGCTGATTGACACTGCATACTAAATCATAATTCAAAAATCTTAAATCAACACTCCAAAACGATGCCTCAGGTTATCATTGACGGTCAAGCTTACGAATTTGAAGGCCAGCACAAGCTGCTTCAGTTTATTCAGGATTTAGGAAAAGAAGTACCGTTTTTCTGCTATCATCCCTCTATGTCGATACCTGCCAACTGCCGGCAGTGTATGGTTAAAGTTGGTATGTATGTAAAAAGCAGGGAGACCGGTGAATATGAAATTGACGACAATGGCAATAAGGTAATCCGCTGGTTTCCAAAGCTCCAGACCTCCTGCAATGTGGATGTTGCCGATGATATGGTTGTTCATACGCAGGAAACCGACGAGGAAGTGCGGCGGGCGCAAAAAGATAATCTTGAATTTATCCTGATTAACCACCCGCTCGACTGCCCGATTTGCGACCAGGCCGGAGAATGTCCGCTTCAGATTCAAACCTACAAGTATGGCCCCGAGGGCAGCCGTTTTGAGGTAAAGAAAGTCCACAAACCCAAACGCGTTCAGCTTGGCCCACGAGTGGTGCTGGACGCCGAACGGTGTATCAATTGTACACGCTGTACACGTTTTACCGAGGAAATCAGTAAAACACACCAGCTTACAATTACTTCGCGAGGAGATAAAAATTATCCCATAACAGCTCCCGGCCGTGAGTTTGATGATCCGTACTCGCTGAACACCGTGGATATTTGTCCTGTGGGTGCCCTGACATCAGCAGATTTCCGGTTCAAAGCCCGTGTATGGGAAATGAATCAGACCCCAAGTATCGACATTACAAATGGCAAAGGGTGCAACATTGACCTTTGGACACGGGACAACCTGGTATTGAGAATTACACCACGCTTTAATGAAGAGGTTAACGATCACTGGATGCCGGATGAAGGCCGCGAAGCTTACAGGATTTTCAACGAAAACCGCGCTTCTAAACCAAAGCAAAAGCTGGATGGCGAACAGATTCTGTCTTCATGGAATAATGCCATCGCGACATTTAATGAGCAGATAGAAGCTCATGACAAAAAAGACATTTTATTCGTTGGAAGCCCTCACGCATCCGTTGAAGAAAATTATGTTTTAAGTAAATTTGCGAACCTGGTCGGGCTCAATCCGCCGGTGTTTACAACTCATATTGAAAAAGGCAAAGGAGACGGCTTTTTGATTACCGACGACCTTGCCCCCAATACGAATGGCAGCAGGATGCTCGGTTTTAATGAACTGGATGAAAAAGCTCTTAAAAATAAAGTGAAGAATGCAAAGCTTGTAGTGCTTTTAAGCGATCACCTGGTTGACCGGGGAGTTTTGAATGCTGATGATCTTGACGGGAAATACCTGATCAATTTCGCAACCAACAATTCTGAAACCACCAAACTTGCTGACCTGGTTATTCCGATCACTACTGCAGCCGAACACGCCGCCAGTTATGTAAACGTTGACCGGCGTATTCAACGGACACTTCCGGCAAAAGAAACGCGGTACACCAACCGCCGGCTCGATCTTGAAATGTCGGAAGGCAGACTCGACCGATACGGAACAAATTTTGATAATTGGGTAACTGAAGACAATAAGGTGGACTGCCTGCCACTTTGGAGATTTATCACCGAAGCGGCCAATAACAGCGGACTTGACCTTGCACTGACCTCGGGGCGTGAAATTATGGAAGAAATTTCCGGAAATTTAGCTTCATTTGAAGGGGTTAGCTACGAAATTATGGATGAGCAAGGAGGTATTCAGTTATCACCGGATACCAAAACCGCCAAAACAAAATAACCGGGCTGATGCATTTTTTGATATTAAATCCGGCTTAAAATTTTAATACTTAACTCAAGTTAAACTGACCATAGGGATGGCTGAAGTTACTGCTACATCATTTATCGTGCTTGGAGTTGCACTTTTCATGCTGCTTAACTCTGCGGCAATTACCGTTTATGCTGAAAGGCGAATTGCGGGATTCATACAAAACCGGGTAGGGCCGAATCGGGTGGGGCCATTCGGGCTTTTTCAGCCCCTTGCCGATGTAGTTAAACTTCTACTCAAAGAGGATGTAACACCCACTGCGGGTAACCGTTTTCTGCACACCTTTGCCCCGATGATACCCGTTGTGACCGCATTAATGACCATAGCTGTAATACCCTTTGGAGAAGGCCTCTATGCAACTGATATCAATGCCGGTGTGCTGTACCTGCTGGCGGTTGCCTCGCTTGGAGTGTACGGGGTTACCCTTGCCGGATGGGCATCAAACAGTAAATATTCGCTGCTCGGCGGTTTGAGGGCGGCCGCGCAGATGATCAGTTATGAGCTGCCGCTTGGTATGGCTGTGGCTTCTGTGGTGATTTTTGTGGGATCACTTAGTGTGGTGGATGTCGCCGTTGCCCAGGAAACCTGGTGGTTTGTATTTCTGAATCCGCTTGGAGCGATCATTTTCATAATTGCAGCATTTGCAGAAAGCAACCGGACTCCTTTCGACCTTGTGGAAGCTGAGCAGGAACTTGTGGGCGGTTTTCACACCGAATACAGCTCCATGAAATTCGGAATGTTCTTCCTCGCCGAATATATGCACGTGGTGATAAACTCCATGCTCATGGTCACTTTCTTTTTTGGCAGCTATCATCTTCCTTTTGCAGGTTATTGGCTGCCTGAACTCTCACCCGTCACAAAAGGAATTCTTGATGTTTTAGTCTTCACGGCTAAAACCGCATTCTTTGTATTCGTCTTTATCTGGGTGCGTTGGACGATTCCGAGATTTAAATTCAATCAGGTAATGAAACTGGGGTGGTCGAGATTGCTGCCGCTCAGCATTATAAACTTTATTGTAATCGCTGCTATACTCTATTTTATTATTGGGTAAATAGTGATCAACTGTTTTTGAATTTCTGAAGGGAAACGTTACTGGCATATAAGATCTGTGTTTCCCCTCTCCCAATTTCTCTTCAATTAATAATCCTAATTGCTTATTACAAACCTGTCGATGACACTCTTAATCTGAACATCGCGAAAAGGTTTTGCGATATAATAATCCATACCGTACTCAAGGCATTTTTCTTCGGCTTCTGAGGTTACACTCGCTGTTAATGCAACTATGTGAACATGTTTACCAGAGTCCTTCTCAATCTCTCTTATTTTCCTTGTTGCCTCAAAACCATTCAGAACCGGCATCTGAATGTCCATTAAAATGATATCGGGATTTTTCTCCGTGTATTTCGTTATAGCCTCCTCACCGTTTACAGCTTCAAAAACTGTTGCTTTTGGATATATTTTTTTAATCAATGTTTTAACCAGTATTCGGTTTAAGTCGGTATCCTCAACGATTAAAATAACAGGTTTCAAATTTGGATTGGCAATCGCTTTTTTATGTTCCTCTTTTTGAGATAAACCCTGAACGTCTTCTTGATTCAAGTATTCACTTTTAATGGTAAAGTAAAAGCGGCTGCCAACACTTAATTTACTTTCAAACTCAATTACACTTCCCATCTTCTTGGCAAGCATATTAGAAATAATCAAACCAAGACCCGTACCGCCATATTCACGATTAAAAGTAGAATCGAGTTGAGAAAATGCTTTAAAAAGTTTGTCTTTCTTATCCTCAGAAATTCCTATTCCTGTGTCTAACACTTCGAAAGTAAAATAACCGGTATTATTCGTTCTCACATCTTTTTTAAATCTTAAGGATAAATCAACTTTTCCTTTCTTTGTAAATTTAACTGCATTTCCAACAAGATTCACCAGGATTTGTTTTAACCGTAATGGATCTACGATAGCGTATAAAGGTACATTATCTGAAATATTTATATTTACCATCAGTCCTTTTTTGTTAGCACTGTATCTGATTATATCTACAGATTGTTGAATTAAGTCATGCAGATTAGTCTCTTCTTCTTCCAGCTCAAGTTTACCTGCTTCTACCTTCGACAGGTCTAATATATCGTTGATAATACTCATCAAACTTTCAGCGGATTTCATTGCACTAATTATGTACCGGTACTGCTCTGATGTGAGATTGGTATGATTGAGCATATCAAGAAATCCAATGACACCATTGAGGGGAGTTCGAAGCTCATGGCTCATATTCGCCAAAAATATTGACTTTGCCTTATTAGAACGATCTGCCTCTTCGCGGCTGGCTATTAAATGGCTCTGCATCCGCTGCCGTTCAATCACATTCACGAGCATTTGTGCAAACACATTTAATATATTGATTTCTTTATCTGAATATAGATGCTTCTTTTTAACAGAGTCGAAACCCACAAACCCCAAATATTCGCCTTTAGAAATCAATGGAAATGCAACCACGCTTTTAATATCCTGCATGTCCAGAATTTTCTTTTGTTCATGGCTTTCAGGCAGTTTGCTCACGTCATTTATAATGACGGGATTTCCTATCATATGAGTTTCATACCAGTCGCCAACTACACTTAAAGGAATGTCCTGCAAATCTTGTATATGCGGTGAGATACCATCGTTACACCACTCGTGCGAATTGCTTACTGTAGTTTTTTTCTCATTATATCTAAAAATGTAGGCCCTGTCTGCATCAACGAAGTTACCAATATCAGAGAGTGATTTTTCTACAGAATTATCTATTTCATTAAGAGGAATATTGATGAAACTTGTAGAAAGATTCATTACAATATCCTGCAGTCTGTTAATGTTTTGCAGTTTACTTTCAGTGATATTTTTTAATAATATATCAGCCATTACTGTAGATAGTACATAGAATGAGGAAATTTGTTCTTTGTCCCAATTTCCTTTTTTATAAACTGCATCAATACCCAAAAGCCCGAAAGGTTCGCCATTAATTTGAATCGGGAGACAAATCAGAGATTTAATATTCTGGCTCACTAAAATTTCTTTTTCCGGGCCTTCTTCATCGGATAACTCATTCGTATCTTCAATAATGATCATACTTTCTCCCCTCACTTTTGAGTACCATCACTTATACTCTTCAAACGTCACATCCTGGAGCAAGTGTTTTGTTGGTGATACTCCATCCCGCAGCCACTCATGAGTAAGACTATATGAATCTTTATGGGCTGAATAATTAAACAGATAGGCTCTGTCGGCATCAAAAAAGATACCTATATCCTTCAAGCTTTCCAGAATAGCAGCATGAAGGCGTGAGCCCGATACATTTACAAACCGGGCTGATATATCCGTCATTAACTGTTTAAATCGCAGTTGATATTCTCCCTCAGTTTCAAGTCGAACTCTGTCTAAAAAGAGTGCCATTGTGTTAGCCAGTGCCTTCAGTATCAACTTTTCATCAGTGCTGAATGTTTTATGTTGACTGTAGGCTTCAAGTACAAAGTAACCAATACAATCTGATTGTAGAAAAAGCGGTAAAAGAAGTATTGTTTTTAGCTGATTACTCTTGAAAAATTTTTTTTCGCGAGAAGCTTCAACTGGCAGCTGGTCACAATCTTCAATTAGAATAACATTTTTGTCTGCAATTTGTTTATGCAACCAATTCATCTTTTTTGAAAACAATAAGCTCCCATCTGTATGCCTGTATTCTTTATTGTTCTGCCATTCATACTTTGCAGTCCAAGAATCCTGATCATTATTGTATAAGGCTATAAATACGGAATCTACTCCAATAATTTGACCACACTCCTGGAGAGTGTCATATACTGATTTTTGAATATTTTGGTGCTTACAGTTGATAAATCTTTGAGTAGCCCGTGAGATAAAGCTTTCCAACTCAAGAATCTTATCTCCACGTAATAGATTTTTATTTTCACCCATAGTAAATGATTATCCTTATTGATGAAGGTAGGCTGTTTGATATAGCCAATCGATAAATGTATTAAATTACTTTAATATAATCACTTTTTAACACTGCCTTCTTATTTGGTGGAATTACGATAAACAGATGCCGATTTACTTCTTATTATTTTTTCTTTATCTGTGACAAAATAACAGGACGACTATAGGTGATCAGAATTTTAAGCCGTTGGTGCTAAATCGATGCATTTTTTTCATAGGATTGCGTCCCATGCTATTGCCGATCACTTCGCCAGCCGGCGGACTTTTATCAACATTATAAATCTTGCCGTGTTGGATGAGATAATTTTGTTAAAATTTAAAGAAGCAATAATTTGTTTCTTTCACATATGTGCTTGCGAAAAAAATGTGTCAATCCCAAAATACTTGCGAGCCACTTTCAGAGTAAAGACCAGTATGTACACAATCACACGAATTTACAGCGATGCCAACGGCGATTCACACTTTGAAGAAGTTCAGGTAGATCTGCATGAAAAGGGAGAAATCGGATCACTGTCTGATACAATACCGGCCGGAGACGTTATTTTCAGAGAAGTGCCCCCGGATTACGATTACGATTTCCACAACGCACCTCAGCGTCAATTAATCATTTTGATTGATGGAGAGATCGAAATTGAAACCTCATTAGGAGAAAAGAGAACATTTGGCGCCGGTGATGTTTTATTGGTTGAGGATACAACCGGAAAAGGCCACAAAACCCGAAATCTAAAAGCCATCCGCAGAAAATCTTTATTTATAACACTGCCCGATTCCTCTCTTACAAATGTTGCTGGCAATTGAGCCATAAAAAAAACCTGTCCCTCTTGAAAAGAACAGGTTTTTTGTAATGGGTTGCTGGAAATTAGTATTCAGCGCCGGGAGTTTGCTCTTGCTGCATCATTGCACCCTGCATCATCTCCTGGGCACGCTGTAAAAGTTCCTGGTCCTGTTGCAGTGCCATGTTTATTTCCTGAAATCTGTCCATGCTCATTCCTGCTTCTGCAAGAATTTCTTCCATTTCTGAGTCCAATTCGCGTTCAATTTCGTCAATCAATTCGGCAATAGCGTTATATTTTTCCATATCTGAGTCACTGACATCAAGCTCATCCTGAGTTTGCCCCATGTGCATTCCCTGAGCAATCTCATTGAAGCTGTCAACAGACATTCCTTCATCTTCAACTATTCCGATCATTTCCTGCTGTGCTGCCATCTGGCCTTCTTGAAACTCAACGGTTACGTCGATAAATAGCTCCAGTTCTTCATCAGAAACGTCAACATCAACCATTTCCTGTTCCTGCTGAAATGGATCCTGCATGGGTTGATCTGTGGCAGTCTGTTCCGGTGGTGAGTCACTTTCGCAGCCAAACATGAGTGCTGCAAATAAAATAATGGTTATAAATCTATACATAATGTAATTAAATCTTTCTTTGTTTTGGTTACAGGGTAAACTAACGTCTGAAATGATTCTCTGTTCCCGGTTTTTCCAGTTTTTATAAGATTTAACCTGTTTTACAAAATTTAAAACAAAAATTGCCCTCCCGGAGAAATCTTATATGGATTATCAGAATAGGCGACAATAAGATATCCATGCCGGAATTATCCGGATATTATTCTTTCTGAATAAATTTTGTGTTGCATTCAGAAAAATTGCAGCGGATGTTTCCTCTTGTTTTCGATGCTGTAGGCGTGCCAACCTACAATAAACAGATAAACAAAAGGTACAAACAAACCAATGCCAAGAGTTGCAGCGGCAAAAATTAAAGCTGCCCAGATAAAAAATGGGCTGACAATCAAAATGCAGATTCCCTCTTTTACATACCCTTTGTAAAGATGGCCGAGCCCAGGAATGATACTGGAAATTGCAGCGATAATATCGATATGCTTTTGCTGCTTTTCTTCTGAAGTGATGGAATTCATCTCTGTATTCATAAAACCTCCAATTGTTTTATGCTGCCTTTAGTATAAAATTATAGGTTTCTTATGAATGAAAGAAGAATCAGGCAAAATTTTTTCTGACTTAGTGTTATCGACCGGTAAATAGAGATGGGCTCAAATTTCCATCAAAAAAGCTCTCAGAAACAAACCCTTCGTATGTGATTAGCGACTTGACAGAGTGCTCCTGTCAGAATCGCGGATAACTTTTTCACAGAGTACCTTTGCCTCACAACTCTTATAGGATCCAAACTACGTACATGTTTAGTGGCTTGAATCAATTTCAATCTGGTTCAAGCGTTCTCTTTAACCAAATCGGCCGGCCCACAACTCCGGCAGGACCCCGACAAGCCTGTCGGGGACTCTGCCAGGTTGTTTGATTCAGCAGAAATGTATTGAAATAATTATTCTACACTTAAACCGCGCCTTCTCAGCAGGTGGCTTACATCAGGATCTCCGCCGCGGTAGCTGCGGTAGAGTTCCATAGCATCGAGGCTGCCGCCGCGGGATAGAATATATTCGCGATAACGATCTCCGTTTTCACGCGTCAGCCCGCCTTCTTCACGCATAAATGCAAATGCATCGGCGGCCAGTATTTCGCTCCAGATATAGGCGTAATAGTTTGCAGAATATCCACCTGAGAATATATGAGCAAAATAGGCCGATTTGTATCGCGGAGGCACAGCATGCCAGTCCATATTATATTTTTCAAGAGCTGCATTTTCGAAGGCTTCTACATCATCCGGTATTTCATTTTCACCTAAAAGATGCCACTCCATATCTATCATTGTGGCCCCGAGATATTCATAAGTATCAAAACCCTGGTTGAATTCCCTGGCGGCAATCACTCTGTCCAGGAGTTCTTGCGGTATCTGATCCCCGGTTTCGTAATGCCTTGCGTAATTCCGGAGAACTTCTGGATGAATTGCCCAGTCTTCCTCAAACGTGGATGGAAATTCCACAAAATCTCTCGGTACGGATGTGCCCGCCTGTGATGGATATTCCACATCCGAGAAAAGCCCGTGTACGGCGTGCCCCATTTCGTGGAACATTGTGGTAACATTATTGAAACTGATAAGTGCAGGTTCACCTTCAGCCGGCCTGGATATATTCAGATTATTCGTAATTACCGGCTTCTGATCCAGCAGATGAGACTGTACAATAAATGAACTCATCCATGCCCCGCCGCGCTTGGAATCTCTGGTAAAGTAATCAGCATAAAAGAGTCCGAGCTGTGAACCGTCTTCATCAAACACATCAAACACACGCACATCCGGATGATAGACCGGAAGGTCGAACCGCTCTTCGAAAGTTATTCCATAGAGCCGATTCATGGTGTAAAAAACACCATCTTCCAGAACACGGTTCAGTTCGAAATAGGGGCGTATTTCTTCCTCGTCAATTTCATATCTGTCTTGCCGCACTTTTTCTGCGTAATATTCCCAGTCCCAGGGCTGCAGTTCATCATCAATACCATCGGCCCTCATCATCTCGATAATCAGTTCAGCTTCCTGCTCGGTATTCGCAATTACAGCGGGTATCAGGTCTGTCAGCATTTCGAGGACGGCCTCAGGTGTCTGTGCTGTTTGCGGTTCAATGGCAAATGTCGCAAAGTTCGGATATCCGAGAAGCTCCGCACGCTCAGCCCGTAGTTCAGCAAGTTCCAAAACAATGGGCCTTGTGTCAATGCCGCCATCTTCACCGATTCCCCTGTACGCTGATGCCTTCCAGACTTTTTGCCTGATGTCACGGTTGTTCAGGCTGGTTAAAATGGGTACCCTTGTGGTATTGGTGATGGAGAGTAAATAACTATCTTCATAGCCCCGATCAGCGGCTGCTTCTGCGGCTGCTGCAATCCGGTCAGAACTCAAACCGTCAAGAAGTGCCTCGTCATCAACAATCACGGCTCTTTCGCGAGTCATTTCCAGGAGCTTTTCCTGAAATTCCGTTGTCAGCGAAGATATCCGTTCATTTATCTGCCGCATCCGCGATTGCTCATCATCAGAAAGAAGCGCACCAGCACGAACAAAATCGCGATAGGTATCCTCGAGCAGCTTCATGGATGCATCATCCAAATCCAGGTTTTCCCTGTCTTCATAGAGGGTTTCTACGCGGGCAAAAAGGTCGGCATTCAACAAAATATTGTCAGAATGGGAGGCAAATTTCGGCGCCATTTCCGACTGAATTTCCTGAAGTTTATCGTTGGTGTGGGCCGAAGTCAGATTAGAAAAAACAAGGCGTGTACGCCGAAGCATTTCACCAGTTCTCTCTAATTCCACTATTGTATTTTCAAATGTAGGTTCTTCGGGATTGCCGGCAATACGCTCAATTTCTTCCAGTTCAACTTCCATTCCGGTTTCAAATGCAGGGCGAAAGTGCTCTTCGCTGATTCGGTCAAAATCGGGAGCTTCAAAAGGAAGTGTGCTTGGTTCAAAAAACGGGTTTTCAGTCATAGCGTCATGGTCGTTACATGCTGAGAACAACAACAGGGTTGATGCTATCAGTAACAGGGTAAAATTCTTCATATATCTTGTATTCAAATTTCAATTTATTCTATTCAGGTAAAGTAAGAAATAACGGGGCGTATTGCTTATTTTGATACTGTTTTTACGATTTAAAACGAACGGAACCGGTTCAAATTAATCATCCGGATAGATCGATTTTTTTGCTGCCAGCAATGTGTTTTTCATCAGCATGGCAACCGTCATGGGGCCAACTCCGCCCGGCACCGGGGTAATCCAGCTTGCCTTGTTTTTCAGCCCCTCAAAATCGCAATCTCCCACAAGTTTGTAGCCTTTATCGCTCGATTCATCAGCAACCCGGTTGATTCCAACATCAATCACCACCACTCCCTCTTTCACCATTTCAGCTTTGATGAGGCTTGGTTGTCCTGCAGCAACAATCAGAATATCGGCTGCGATGGTGTGCCGGGTAAGATCTTTTGTGTATTTATGGCAGATAGTAGTGGTGGCTTTCCCCTCCGCATTTTCCCGCGAAAGCATAATGGCCATCGGAGAGCCAACAATGTTGCTGGCCCCTACAACAACCGCATGTTTGCTTTTTACCGGAATACTGTAATGTCGAAAAAGCTCAAAAATACCGGCAGGTGTGCACGATTTAAACGTGGGCTGATCTACCGTCAGCCTCCCCACATTCATTGGATGAAATCCGTCAACATCTTTTCTGTGGTCAATACTCTCAATCACATCGTGCGATGAAAGGTGAGAAGGCAACGGTAATTGTACCAAAATTCCGTCGATGTTTTCATCTTCATTAAAAGAGCGGATGATCGATTTTAATTCTCTGGCAGAAACTGTATCGGGCAGATGCGTAGTATCCGTATCAATTCCAACACGTTTACAGGATCTGGTTTTTGCCTTGATGTAGCTGGTTGAGGCCGGGTCGGTGCCAACCTGAACCACTTTTAAAAACGGGCGCCGGTTGCCTGCTTTCACCCAGTTTTCCACGTCATCGCTGATGAGTTTCATGGTAATTTCGGCAACTTTTTTTCCGTCTATCAGTTTTGCTGACATCTTATAATTTTTGGATTAAGGTTAGATACTATTCAATTAATTGCAGAGAGACCCAATAATTAAGCATAGTTTAAAAAGAGCCTCACCGCTCAATCTGGTATTTTTTCATCTTGTTGTAAATATGGCTGCGCTGTATGTCAATGGCATCAGCCGTGGCTGAAACATTCCAGTTAAATTTTTCCAGTTTCCTGAGCAAGAAAAGCCGTTCGGCTTCCTCTTTGTATTCATGGAAAGAGTCTGTCTCATCCAGCAAACTTTCGAGCTGATTTTTGGGATTTTTCTTGCTTAAAACAAGCTGATCTATCTCTTTCCCGGTGATCTGATCTCCCGAAGACAACAAAGCAAGGCGCTCCACCACATTTTGAAGCTCACGAATATTTCCCGGCCAGTGCTGGTCTTTCAGTTTTTCAAGGGCATCATCCGAAAATGTTTTCCCGGAAAAGATGATCTCTTTTTGAGAGAGTTTATTCAATAACCATTTGGCCAAAACCGGAATATCTTCCCTTCGTTCACGCAAAGGAGGCAGGTGGATGGGAATTACATTGAGTCGGTGGTAAAGGTCTTCTCTGAAATTATTCGCCTCAATTTCCTGCTGTAAATCTTTATTCGTTGCCGAAAGCACACGCACATCCACATCAATACGTTCATCCCCGCCCACCCGGGTAATCTGATTTTCCTGAAGTGCTCTCAAAACTTTAGCCTGGGATTCAGCACTCATGTCACCGATTTCGTCCAGAAACAGCGTGCCGCCGTCTGCCTGTTCAAACTTGCCGATTCTGCGGGATGATGCCCCTGTAAAAGCCCCTTTTTCGTGGCCAAACAGTTCGCTCTCCAACAGCTCTGCGGGTATGGCTGCACAATTTACATCCACAAACTTTTTGGATGCCCGGTTGCTGTTATCGTGTATGGAACGGGCAATCAGCTCTTTTCCGGTTCCGTTTTCACCGGTTATCAGCACACGGCTGTTGCTCACAGCTACCTTGCTGATTAGCTCTTTAATTCGAACTATGGCCGCGCTTTCCCCGATTATTTCCGTATCACCGTAGAGCTCCGTTCGGATCTGTCGGTTTTCTTTCATCAGCTCACTGCTTTTCAGTGCATTTCTTACGCTGATGAGCAGGCGGTTTAAATCCGGTGGTTTTTCGAGAAAATCAAACGCTCCGGTTTTGGTGGCCTCAACCGCAATTTTGATATTTCCATGACCCGATATCATGATCACTGGCAGCTCGGGCTTCATCTCTTTCACCTTCTCCAGCACTTCAATTCCGTCCATTCCCTTCATTTTAATGTCGAGAAGCACAAGATCAACCGGCTCTTTTTTTACGATGCCGAGCGCCTCTTCTCCATTTTCGGCCTCGGAAATGGTATAGTTTTCAAATTCCAGGATTTCCCGAAGTGCATTCCGGATGCTTTTCTCATCGTCTGTAATTAAAATCCTGGCGTTTTTACTCATGAAACTGTTAAATCAATGTTCTCTTTCACAATTTAAAGTATAACTGTGAAAAGTTTATCTTCATAATGTTATGTCAATTATAAATTGGCAGGTTGAGAAAGACTTCCGAAGTCTTTCTGATTTTAATAAAATATTGGCCGATTTTATCATTCAAACCTATTGAAAACATCCATGAAGACTTCGGAAGTCTCATATGGCCAACATTCTATAGTTGACACAACTCTAATAGTGTTCGTAAAGATAATCAAGGATCTGTTCATGTATAAAATCCACATGTGCCGTTCTCACCGAGTAATTGTTGGTAAATATTGAAACGGCGAGCTGCCTGCCTGTAATTGTGTTCAGATATCCCGACAGTGCTCTAACACCGGAAATAAATCCTGTCTTACCAAAAAATTCTTCCCGAACCGGGCTGTTCCGAAAACGGTGAGACAGGGTGCCGTTTACGGTACCATTGGCCAGCGATTCAAACATGTACAGATAATACTCTTTATCCTGCAAATGCAGGAGAAACCGGTTCAGGTCAGCCGCTACAATCAGGTTTGCCGGGGCCATTCCGGAAGCATCACGCAGATTAACCGCTACCGTATCAAATTGCATGCTGTGCATATACTCTTTCACCAACTCGAGTCCGGATTCTGTGCTGCCCTGCTCGCTCAGCTTTTTGGCGGCAATTTTTTTAAGAAGCATTTCGGTATAAAAATTATCACTCTCCCTGTTCAGCCACCGTATAATTTTGTACAGCGGCTCCGATTCATGATTATCAATTAGTGTCAGATCTTCATCATTCGTTGCGTGGTAATCACTATCAGTAAAAATTTCACCGGTAACTGATATGCCTTCTTTTTCCATGAATCTTTTAAGCGTATCTAAAAAATAGAGAGAAGGATTGGAAACCGTAAGAGACCGAGACTCAGTACGGCCTTGTGGCAGCTTGCTTCTCAGCAGTATGGTATTGGTTCCTAACAATCTACGGAATGACGAATCAAACAGTGTGCCCCGTGGGGTGATTATCTGCTCATTCACAAATTCAACATAAGGAGTGTTGAATGGAAACCACTCAATATCAGGGACGGTTCCCACCGGGCCGTGAGCTTTGATTTCTAAATCCACCAAATTGGAATTGAAGGAAAGTGCACTGATTTTGGGCGCGTAGTAAAACGTAAGATCATCCCATTCCCAGCCTCTCGGATAGGGGATGTCATCAAACAAACCGTCGAAGCCGATTAAATCACCATCAATTTCAGTAATTCCCTGTTTTTTTAGTGATTTGGCCCATTTTTCGAAAACGTATAGCGGATTGTCATCATAAAATGTTCCGTTGATAGAAGGATCCCCAGAACCTTTCACGATCAGATCGCCCCGCCAGACTTCACCTTCCTGATATCCGCGCCCAAACAGTTTTGTTTCAAAAGTGAAATGGCTACCCAGAATATCGAAAAAAGCCCCGGAGCTGATCAGCTTCAGGTTTGAAGCCGGCCGGATCAGTTTATCACCGTTCAGGTCTTCAAGCACCTGCCCGTGCATGTCACGCACCTGCACCGACCAAAAAGCATTTGAGGCACGGCTGTTTTCAATCAGCGATTCTATTTCAGGTGATAACTGCGCAGTTGTTTTTGATACAGCAGAACTGATCAAAAAACAAACAATCAGAAAAAAAACTGCTTTTACCGTCTTCATACGCAGTGTATCATTTCCCGAAATATTGAACCTCTTCTTTTTTAAAAACATCTAAAATCTCTTCCGCTGTATCACATTCAAGAAGAGTGTCTCTGAAATTTGATCTGTTCATCAGGCGGGAAATCCGGCTCAGTAGTTTGATGTGCGTGCTGTTTTTCTTTTCCGGCCCGATTAGCAAAAAAGCCATTTTCACCGGTTTTTCGTCAATAGAATCAAAATCGATCGGTTCCTCTAAAACGGCAAAGCTTGCAAAGCTGTCATCCAGAGAAGCCACTTTACCATGAGGAATGGCAAGATTTTTTCCCACGCCGGTTGACATAATTCTCTCTCTTTCAAAAACCGATTTTCTGATATCTTTAAGCTGATCGTCGGTAACCATGTGCTCAAAAACATCAATCATTTTGTGAAGAAGATCATCTTTATTTTCAACACTCAGGTTCGCGAGGATGGTTGATTTATCGAGAAGCGAATAGATATTCATACAAAAATTTTAAAACTTTTAGATTGCTGCAAATATACGGAGCAGTTCACATATCCATCAAAGTTAATAATCATAAAGATCAAAAGCGCATCTCTCTAAAACAGATTTTTGTTTTCCAGTCATAACCGAAACCTGATGAACCATTTTAGTTTCTGCACCCTCCATTTTTTAGTAACTTTGATATCTGCAATTTTTTAAAAAACTCTGATGATTAAACCTGCACTCGCAATTGTAAAAAAAGAGATTACCCAGGAGCTGCGCACTAAGTATGCCATCAACACGCTGCTGGCTTTTACCGGTGCCGCACTGCTTCTGATTCTCTTTACACTGCGGGCCCACCAGCTCGATCCCGTCCCAAAAAGCGGCCTGGTCTGGATCATTATTCTGTTTGCAGCAATGTCTGGCATGATGCGTTCGTTCGTGCAGGAAACCGACAAAAAAACCTGGATTTTGTTGCAGCTTCACGCAAAACCCACCGATGTTTATCTCGGCAAACTCACTTACAATTTTGTCTTTCTTCTGATTCTACACCTGTTCACCTTTTTCTTTTACATCCTGATGATGGACCTGATCATTGTGAACAGTTTTTATTTGGCCGCATCCATTATTTTTGGTGCTGCAGGACTGGCTTCGGTTACGACTCTCACCTCAGCAATGATAGCACAAGCCGACCGTAAAGGCGCCTTATTTTCCGTACTTTGTATTCCACTTGTTGTGCCATTACTTCTTATCTTGACCAGAACAACAACAGTTGCCTGGGGTGATGGTGCAGAAGCAGCGGCCCTGAACGACCTTGCCGCATTGATCGGTTTTTGTGGAGTTACCATAACAGCCGGAATTCTTTTATTTGATTATATCTGGGAAGAGTGATGAGTTTTATTGACGAAAATATTTCTTTTGGAGACCGGCGGCTTGTAGGCCAGCAAAAAGCCAAAGAGCAGATGGAGCGCATTTTAAAGTCTGACCGGCTGGGCCATGCCTATCTCGTCACCGGGCCAGAAGGATCCGGTAAAACGGCCTTTGCACTGGCACTTGCCGAGGTTGTGAATGGGATCGACCATTACACCGATCTGAAAGGAACAACACTGTCAAAAAAATCGAGTTGGTTCAGCCATCCCGACATCCATGTTTTTATCCCGATGCCAACATCAGCAGGCACTGATGAACTGAACGCACGACTCAAAATGCTGGCTGAAGATCCCTATGAAATTGTTGATTTTACACTTCGTCCTGTACTTACTGACACTGATTCAGCCAAAAATCTTCAGGCATTTTATTCCATCAATTATTACCACGAAGAAATTCGTCCGCGATCGGTTTATAAACCCAACGAAGGCCGCCGCACCGTAATCATAATCACCGGAGTGGATACCATGCGAAAAGAATCGGCAAATGCATTTTTGAAGTTGCTTGAAGAACCCTCCGAAAAGCTTCTGTTTATCCTTACCGCTTCAAAAACCGATCAGCTTCTGCCAACCATTATTTCCCGATGCCAGCAAATCCGTTTAAATCCGTTGAGCCAGCAGGAAGTTGCCGAAGGCCTGATGCGTTACGACGGAGCAGAAGAAAAAGACGCCAGGTTCCTGGCACGGCTGTCGGGCGGAAATTACTCTCTGTCGCGATTTTTTGAAATTGATACACTTCAAAAAACCCGGAAAGAGATGGTGCAGTTTTTGCGTTATTCCTACACTCAGGACGTGCCGCCCCTGATGGAAATCATCAAAAACTGGGATCGGTCGCTGAACAGGGAAAATCAAATTGCGCTGTGCAATACACTGGAACAATTTCTGCGTGACATTATGATTTACCGGGAAACACGCAATGCAGACCTCATTACCAACATTGATCAGTTAGAAGTGATTGAAAAGTTTTGCGACACCATGAAGAGTGCCCGGCTCGAAGATATGATTGAACACTTGCAGCACCTGAAGCCGCTGCTCTATCAAAATGTTTTATTAAAGTATATTTTTCCCGTTCTATCGATGCGATTTGCCAGTTTAATGCGCGGAAAAGATCCGGCCATCAATAAAAAAGAACCGTGGAGGCATCTTCCTGCCTACTCCGAACTTTAGAGCATGAATAATTCCAAACTTCACTTTACAAAAATGCAGGGCGCCGGCAACGATTTTGTCTTGTTCGACAACCGGACAATGAAGCTAAGTGATGAAGATTTGGCCCATCTTGCACCTTCGGTTTGCGATAGAAAGTTCGGGGTGGGTGCTGATGGAATTATTGCCCTTCAGTTTGATGATCAGCAGAAAGCCGACCTTGTTATGCTCTATAAAAACCCGGACGGAAGTGATGCCGGAATGTGCGGCAACGGGGCGCGCTGTTTTGCTGCATTTGCCGTAACGTTCGGTTCACCCCAAAAATTTACATTCCGTGTGCACCAGAATATTTATCATGCCGATGTAAATAACGAACACATTGCCATTCATTTTCCGCTCCAAACACAAGTTCTGGAACAAAAAGTGGCCAAAGAAGCTGTGCTCAATGTTTATACAAACACGGAACACATCGTTTGTCCCATTCCGCAAAATCAGCTCGGCAACGAGCAGGACCTGGTTTCTCAGGGACGTTATTTACGAAATCATCCCGATTTTGAACCGAAAGGAACCAATGTAAATTTTATTTCAGGAATATCCGATAAAAGTCTTTGCCTGCAAACATACGAACGCGGAGTTGAAGACCTCACCCTTGCCTGCGGTACCGGAGCCATTGCTTCTGCTCTTGGATGGCACCATCTGCAGCAGGCGTCTGCGGGTGAATTTTCTTACGAAGTGAAAGTAAAAGGAGGCACTCTGCAAGTTCACTTTACGTTTATTGAAGAGAATGCAACATACACAAACATAAAACTGGAAGGACCCGCAGCATTTGTCTTTGAAGGCCAATATTATCTGTAATTTTTTTGTGATATCATCTCTGCGCGGCATTTTGAAAACCGCAATATTCCTGAGTGCATTTTTAATCTTATCCGGATGCACCATCTTTCAATCCGGAGAAAGAGCTGAAAGAGACTCACTGCCCGAGGTAGTTTCTCCCGATAATCAATTTACCGTGCCCGGACAAATAGTGGCGAGCGATCGGGCCCGGTCTATTCAGTTACACAGACGCGGGAATCCGGCAACACCACCCATCATCGAGCTCAATAATAGCAGGCAGTTGCAGCTTACTTTTGAAATGCTGGAATTTGATTCACGTCAGTTCAGAATTACGTTTACCCATCACAACCCTGACTGGAGCCGCTCTCCACTGCCTCCTGAATTTTTTATGGAAGGCCTCTATACCCACTACATCGATGGCGGGCAGGTTAGTCAGGGAACACACAGACCGCAATACCGGCAATACCAATTCCGGTTTCCGAACGACCGGTTTTCATTTACCAGGAGCGGAAACTATATGCTTCGGGTTGAGGACCAGGATACCGGCTACCTGGTTTTTTCGCTGCCCTTTTTCGTAACCGAAAACCGTGGGTCAATAGCCTCTTCAGTTGAGGAAATCACAACCCCAAAAAGGAATCTCAGGATCTCTCACCGTCCGGTAAGCCGCTTTACTCTGCCTGACTTTGTTGATCAGCCCCAGTTTGACCTGGAATTCTATTACGTGCAAAATCAATTCTGGAGCAGAAGCCGCCGGGCTGATGAACTCGACTTTTCAGCCCCCGGTGAAGTCCGGTTCGAACTTACCAGAAACAGGGCTTTTATCGGTGACTACGAGTTTTTAGAGCTTTCGCTGGATGAGCTTTCACAAAACAATCCTCAGGTTTTTGAAGCTGCTCCGCACGAAGTACCGACCCGCCTTGTTCTTATGGATGATATCAGCGGATTTTCCTCAACAGGCCGGCTTATCCCTTCTTCGCGTTACGGGAAACCTGATGCAAGCCTCACTGCGAGATATGCCAATGTAACATTCCGGTTTGAACCGGGAGAGGAAATCGAAGAAGATGAGGAGATCTATCTTGTTGGGGATTTCAACAACTGGTCGATCCGTTCCGGACACAGGTTGAAACACAATCCCGAAATTGACCGCTGGGAAACCAGTACCATAATAAAACAGGGAATGTATAACTATAAATATGTATTAATGGATGACGGAGATATCGATGACCTCTATTTTGATGATCTTTTCCTCCGAACTCCGCAGGAGTATCACGCTTTGATTTATATGCGCGATCATCAGCAATTTTATTATCGGCTTTTGCAGGTAAATCAATTTTTTTCCGGCAGATAAATATATATGAGAATACTGAAGTTTTTTGGAGCTTTTTTAATAACCGCAGTCCTGATTTTTGGCTTTGTACTGGGATGGAACTGGAACGCATTCACCATTTTTCTCGATAATCGTGATGCATTGATGGAAGGCAATGAGTGGATCAGCAAAACCCATTCGCTGCGGGGATTATCTGAGTTTATGGGAGAAAATCCCCAATTTGCATCTGTTGCCAGCAAAGTGGTAGAACAGCCGGATTCGGCTATTTACCTGGAAGAGAACCTTCCGCGGGTGATGGGAACCACGGCAAACTTTTTCATTCTTGCAGCCTATGCTATTGAAATAGATCGCGGCTCAAAAGATGCTGACGATCTGCTAAACCTGGATGAAATTTCGCGGTTTAAACTCTCAAATATTGAAGAATCCGTTCACAGAGAAGCTTTCAGGACAGCAAACAGGCGCGGATGGGTTGAAGAAAATTCCATCAGCCTGATAAATGCGCTCAAGCTGCTGGCAGAATACAACGACTTTGCCCTCGCCGATTATCTCTGGTGGAATGCCGGCGAAACCATCTGGGACGAACTGGCCGAAATGCAGGAAATCAGCCAGAGTGAGATGCCCCTGCCCTACTCTGGCCTTCATCTGGCCATCTCTCCACAATTTTCTGATATGGAGTTTGAGGTGCTGTTAAACCACTGGCAAAATACCGAACATACTGAATGGCGGGATCATGTCATTGAACTATCACGCCTCTATGTGAATGACGAAGAATCCCGAAGTGATTTTCAGCAGGCACTCAACCGAAACCGGCTTGGAACCACGTTTATGCAAGAGCGCGATGCATTGAGACTTTTTCCTAAAACAACAGCCCGTGAAATGACCGATTTGCTTGAACAGGCCTGGAACGGTGAATTTGTAAATGAACATGTAAGTTCGCTAATCAAAGATTTTATGAGATGGCCGCTTGAATCCCAGCGGGGAATAAAAAATGATTTTTCCGATTACGGAGCTATCTATGACAACCGGATGGGTTTGATGAATGGCATTAATTTTGGCACATCGGCCTACACCGGTGATACAACTGTGCAAGCACTATTCCTGGACCAACTTCCCATCGGGTTTTGGTTCCATGCTTCGGGCGGCCATATGCACCAGGATTTTATGCAGCGGCTGATTTACGATCCCGCACTCATTCAACAGATGAAACGTGTTGTGAAACCGTAAATTTGCTATTTTTGTTCTGTCTTGTCGTAAAGGATATGCTTCAACTCACATTCTCGAATACATTTGCATGAATAAGTACTACTTCATTTTTTTGATCTGGCTGCTCCCGGCATATTTTTTCTTCCAGGCCGGTTACCAGGTTTTAGTTTACCAGGGTACAAAATCTACCTATGATAATGGCGACAGCTACATTGCCGATGTCACCGATTTTGATGTGAAACAGATTGCAGCCCAAACCAATGGCTATGTTGTTTTAAGATTCACAACTTCGAACGGAGAAATCGTAGAAGAACAGCTCGCTCTGCCGGTTCAATTTGCCCAGGTTATAATGGAATCAGAGCTGATTCCCGTCCGTTATCTCGAGAGTTCATACAATCCAATCGTCATGATGCCTGTTTATGATTTGCAGCAAAATGTGATTAAAGTAAATCTTGGAGTAACCTTTTTCGGCTTTTTTGTTACCCTGATCATATCCATTTATGCATCCAGGTTTGCGCGCCGCAGAATTAAAGAGGGAGAAGATACATTCGAAATTGAATTACTGGATGATGAATAGTGCACTTTTTTTAGGGCTATAATTCAAATAACCTTGCAGAGAATGGCTGTCCAAAAAAAGCGTCATCCCGTACTTGATACAGGATCTCCTCTCTTTGATAAAAGCAGGAGATACCAGCCTGTCTATTGGGAGATCGGAGTCCGGCATGACGGTATTGATGAAGAATTACATTGTTGAGCGCCCTTTTTGGACAGCCCCTCCTGCCGTTCGCACTCTGCCGGGCCGCTCTGGTATATATATTGATTGACCGGTTTTGCCTGTTCAAATCATGTATGAACCGCCGTTAATATGAAACGTAGAGCCGGTAGCATGTTTTGCCTTGCCGGAAGCCAAAAATGAAACCAAATTGGCAACTTCA
>SL_3KL_010_SEDDRAFT_10000040_pt1 | contig 68581 bp, 55 predicted proteins | sample SodLakKL_010_SED_2_FD_10381 | JGI IMG/M metagenome (IMG submission 10381)
GGGCTTTGTGCCCGCCGAAAACCCGAGGCTTGTCATCACCGTGGTGATTCAGGAGCCGCAGGGAGCCATTTATGGAGGCACTGTGGCCGCACCCGTTTTCCGTGAGTTTGCAGCGAAGGCCCTGCCATACCTGGGAGTCATGCCCTCCGGTCATGAGCAATTACCGGCATCAGGGTTCCGGTGGGCGTCGACGGATGCCGTGCGTCAAGGGGACGACGGGCAGAAACTGTATTCAAAAGATTCAGTCGCGGGGGGTGGGGGATCATGGGGCAGGACAAGGATCAGCCGGCCCATGCCCACTGTGGTTTACAGCTACAAAAGGGACGGGGCCCTGTGGGGGGAATGATTTGAGATGTTATGAGGGCGTGTGAGGGAATGGGGATGTGCGGACAGTGAAGACTCTGCAGCGGGTGCTTCAAAATGTTGAAGTTTCAAAGACTCTGGGGAGACTGGATGTGCTTCTGAGCGGCATGGCCTATGACAGCCGAAAGGTCCGTAAGGGAGATCTTTTTGTGGCGGTCAGGGGAGTGAAGCATGACGGCCATCAGCACATAGCCCAGGCCCTTCGCAATGGTGCCGCCGCTGTTGTTGCGGAGGAGCTTTCATGGGAACCATCGTCTGAGACCGCTGTGCTTGTTCCCCATACGCGGCGTGCTCTGCCCGTCCTGTCAGCCAATTTTTACGATCATCCCTCCAGGCGGCTCTGTCTTGTTGGAGTGACCGGGACCAATGGCAAGACCACCACGACTCTTCTCCTGGAAGGCATTCTCAAAGAAGCAGGTTTCAAGGTTGGTGTGATCGGAACGCTGGCCTACCGCTGGAATGGCAGGGAGTTATCCGCGCCCATGACCACGCCCGAATCCCTGGATTTGCAGGCGCTCCTCCATGAAATGCTTCAGGATGGAGTGACCCATGTGCTGATGGAGGTCTCCTCTCATGCACTCGTTTTGGGGCGTGTGGATGCCTGCACCTTCAAGGCTGGGGTTTTTACGAATCTTTCGCAGGACCACCTGGACTTCCATGAAACCATGGAAGCTTATTTCGCAGCCAAGGCCATGCTTTTCAAAGAAATATTGCCCGCAGGAGGCGATGGTTTCGTGGCGGTGATCAATGGTGACGATCCTTTTGGAAGCCGCCTGTCCCAGTTTTTGGAGTCGGGCCTGTGGACCTTTGGCGTTTCTGCGGGGGATCTCACTGTGCGTGCCCACCGGGTGGAACTGGGCGGGAGGGGAATAAGGGCCCTTTTTTCCATGCCCGGCATGGAGATGGAAGTGGCTTCGCCTTTGCTCGGTCGATTGAACCTCTACAACCTTCTGTGTGCTGCGGCTACCTCCCTCGCCCTTGGGGTCAAACCGGGAGATATCCAGGGAGGGCTTAAAAAAATATCCCACGTGAGCGGCCGTTTGCAGCAGGTTCCCGTCCCCGAAGATTATGACGGCGTGGTCGTGGTGGACTATGCACACACTCCCGACGCCTTGGAAAAGACATTGGAATGCCTGCGGGAGATGACGCGGGGAAGGCTGTGGGTGGTTTTTGGCTGCGGCGGTGATCGGGATCGAAGAAAACGTCCCCTCATGGGACAGGTGGCAGCCAGGTTCGGGGATTTGGTGGTTTTGACCAGCGACAACCCCCGCAGCGAAGTTCCCGAACTCATTCTCCGCGACATCGAAGCGGGAATCAAGATGGAGAGAATGCCCCTGCTCGATGCGGACGATTTTTTCACCGGGGCAAAGGGCTATATGATGGAAGTGGACCGAAGGAAGGCCATCCATTTTGTTCTTTCTCGAGCGAAGCCTTACGATGTGATTTTGATCGCCGGGAAAGGCCATGAGACCTATCAACTGGTGGGGGACCAAGTCCTCCCCTTTGACGACCGGGAAGTTGTGATGAGCTATTTCAATTCCATGAAGCGAAGAGTTTCCTGAGGTAGAAAAATCATGTCCTGGACGGTTGCAGAAGTTCTCGCCGCCACTGAAGGGCGATTGTTGCAGGGGGATGCCGGGGAGTCTCTCACGGGCATCAATACGGATTCCCGCTCCCTGGAAAAGGGCGGATGTTTCGTTGCGCTCAGAGGTGAAAACCATGACGGTCATGATTTTTTGCCCTCGGCAGTGAAACGTGAGGCGGGGGCATTGGTGGTGGACCACAGGGGGTGGAAAGAGTCCCTGGTGGTCGATGGGCGGGTGGCCGTCATACTCGTTTCCGATACTTTGGAAGCTTTGGGAGCCATTGCCCGGCACCATCGCCGCCTTCACTCCCTGCCTGTTTTGGGTATAACGGGGAGCAACGGAAAGACCAGCACCAAGGAAATGGTGGGCTCCATTCTGTCCCGGAATCATCACGTGCTCAAAAGCAAGGGAAATTTCAATAACCTCGTGGGTGTGCCCCTCACGCTTCTCTCTCTGACTCCTGAACACGATGTGGCGGTCGTGGAAATGGGCATCAATGTTCCGGGAGAGATGTCACGGCTGGCGGCCATGGCTGAACCATCTGTGGGGCTGATCACCAATGTGCATCCCGCTCACCTGGAAGGACTGCGATCCCTGGAACACATTGTCGGGGAAAAGGGGCTTCTGTGGAAGTCGTTATCTCCTGATGGCACAGCGGTCGTGAACCTTGACGATGAAAGGCTTGCCCATTTGGCACAGGGACTGGACTGCAGGAAAGTCACCTTTTCTTTGAACAATCCCGCAGCGGACGTGCGTGTTGCCGGGAAAGTGAACATGGAGGGCCAGGGAAGCCGATTTTCATTGGAAATACAGGGGACATCGAGGGAGGTATTCCTCTCTGTGCTTGGTTTGCATCAGGTTCGCAATGCGGTGGCCGCCGCCGCAGCCTGCTTGGCCCTGGGGGAATCCGCCGACGTCATCGTGGCGGGCATTCATGGCCATGAACCTGTCGGGCAGAGAATGCAGACGCACCGCCTGCCCCTTGAAGGTCTCCTCATTGACGATTCCTACAATGCCAATCCCGCTTCCATGCTGGCAGCACTCGAGACTTTGACTGCGGGCAGCGGGTCGAGGCCCTCCGTGGCCGTTTTGGGGGAAATGCGCGAACTGGGGGAGACGGGACCGGCGCTGCACACTCAGATGGGCCGTGATGTGTTCCGCCTGGGAGTTCAGCGCCTGGTCACCCTGGGGCAACTGGGAAAATGCATCAGTGAAGGAGCCGTTGCTGCGGGAATGGACTCCTCCCGTTGTTTTCATGCGGGGAGCCACGAGGAGATCGTGGATTACTTGAAAAAAGTTGGCCTGGAGGGGCATTGGGTTCTGGTGAAGGGTTCAAGGGGCATGCGCATGGAGCGTGTGGTGGAGGGGATACTGGCAATATGAGTTCCAGCCATCCACAGAAAAATACGGAAAGAAGAGGGGCGCTGGTGGTGGGCCTTGGTGTTTCAGGTCTTTCCGTGTGTGAGCTTCTGCGCCGCCAGGGTCGGTCCGTGATGGCCACAGACCTTCGGAGAAGAGATCGTTTCGGGGAAGAGTTGGATCGGCTGGAAGCACTGGGTTGCGTGTTTCGCCTGGGAGAGCATCGTGTGGATGATTTTCTTTCCGCAGAGGTGATCATTGTGAGCCCAGGGGTTCCCCTGGACATTGAGCCCCTCAACAAGGCCCGTGAGGGGGGGATCGAAATCGTGGGCGAACTGGAATGGGCCTGGCGTCAGGTGAGTCTGCCCACAATTGCGGTGACGGGGACCAACGGCAAGACGACCACCACTTTCCTCATTGGTGAGATTTTAAGGGCAGCGGGCAGGAAAGCCTTTGTGGGTGGAAACATGGGCACACCCCTCAGTCAATGGATTCTCGATGGGGAACCGGCGGAGATCCTGGTTTTGGAAGTGAGCAGTTTTCAGCTGGACACAGCCACGACCTTTTCTCCTCGCGTTGGAGTGCTTCTCAACGTTACGGAGGACCATCTCGACCGCTATGAGAATTTTGAAGCCTACGCAGCGTCCAAGTTCTCACTCTTTTCAAGGCAGAAACCGCAGGAAGTTGCCATTCTCAACGGAGATGATCCCGTGTGCCTGCGGATGGTGTCTTCCGTTCCAGGCTCCGTGCTCCTTTTCAGCAGAAAGGATCGCCATGCCCATGCAAGAATGGAAGGAGAGCGCCTCCTGGCTTCCCTTCCGGGCGGGGTGCCCATGGAGATCGACCTGAGCGGGTGCCGGCTCCATGGAGTCCATAATCAGGAAAACATCATGGCCGCCGTGCTGGCATGCCTTGCCATGGGGGTGCCCCCTGAAGCCCTGGAGAGAGCGCTGGGCATTTGTGGCGGACTTCCCCATCGCGTGGAGTGGGTCCGCCGGTGGAGGGGGATCGATTTTTACGACGATTCCAAAGGGACCAACGTGGGGGCCGTTGTGAGGGCGGTGGAAAGTTTTGATCGGCCCTTGCTGCTTCTTTTGGGAGGCAGGGATAAGCTGGGGTCCTACGAATCTTTGGCTCGAGCCCTGAAAGATCGGTGCAGGGGAGCTTTTGTGTATGGTGAATCGGGCCATCGAATCGCAGCAGCCCTTCAGGAGACTGTGACGACACATTCTTTTATGGGCCTGGAAGAAGCTTTCGAGGCAGCTGTTGGCCAGGCGCAATGGGGAGATGTGGTCCTGCTCTCTCCGGCGTGTTCCTCTTTCGACCAGTATTCCAGCTACAAGGAGCGAGGCGACCATTTTCAGAAACTCGTGGCTCAACTGCCCCCGTGACCCACAGGAAAGAAGTGCTTCAAGTGCATGAAAAATCTTTTCTGGAAAAAAATTGCAGGCAAGTCCTTGAACAAGAGGGAAGTTTGAAATGAGTTCGGCCAGAGAGGCAATGGAAAAATCCTCGGCTGTTTCCCGAAAGGGCGGAACCGCTGAGAAAATGGGAGAAGAAATGTGGTCTCCCTTGCCGGCACACGTTCAATTGTGGCTGGAAGTTTCCTTTCTGATTCTTGCAGGACTCATCATGATCTACTCTTCCAGCTCCATGATGGCCCTTCAGCGTTACGGGGATTCAGCCTATTTTCTGAAGCGCCAGATGCTCTGGGTGTTTCTCGGCGTGAGCATCATGATCGTTTTTTCGAGAGTTTCCTATGAAAAATACAAGGCGTGGGTGGGGCCGCTCCTCCTTGCATCCCTGGCCGCCCTGGTTCTGGTTCTGATCCCTTCCATCGGCACGGAGGTCAACAACGCCCGTCGCTGGTTCCGGGTCGGTTCTTTCCAGCTGCAGCCTGCGGAATTCGTAAAAGTGATCTGGGTGATTTATCTGAGCGTTTCCATTTCCAAAAAACAGGACAGAATTCGCCAGTTCAGCATTGGATACCTCCCACACGTGTTGATGTGTGCAGTCTTTTCCGCCCTCCTTCTCAAGCAGCCGGACTTTGGAATGACCGTCATTCTGGCCTTCATGACCGCTGTGATGCTTCTGGTGGGGGGCGTTCCCGTTCTGTACCTTTTATCCATTGTTCCCATCGCCGGGGCGGCGGCCTACAAGTTCGTCTATTTGGTGACCTATCGCTGGGAGAGAGTGACCGCATTTCTCGATCCCTGGACAGACCACCTGGCATCCGGGTATCAGCTCATTCAAGCATGGATCGCCGTAGGCTCCGGTGGTTTCTGGGGAAAGGGACTGGGAGCGAGTCAGCAAAAACTTGGCTACCTGCCCGAAGCTCACACGGATTTTATTCTCGCCGTCATGGGCGAGGAGATGGGCTTTGTGGGAATCGCCTTTATGTGTCTGGCATTTCTGCTCCTCTTTCACACGGGAATGACCATATCACGCAATGCTCCGGACTTTATGGGCAGTGTCATGGCATTGGGCCTGACTTTGCTTATCACCGTTCAGGCGTTGATCAATATGGGAGTGGTCCTGGGTCTCTTCCCGACCAAAGGGTTGACTCTTCCTTTCGTTTCTTATGGTGGCAGTGCATTCACAGCCAACTGCCTGGCTGTGGGTATCCTCATGAACATTGCGCGCAAAGGCGGCCGGGTGAAGTAGAAAAAATGTACAAACGATACAAAAACATACACTTTGTTGGAATTGGCGGAATAGGCATGAGCGGCATCGCCGAGCTTCTGCTCAATCTTGGCTACCGGGTCAGTGGGTCCGATCTCAGGGAAACGGAGATCACTCGAAGGCTGGAGGAACTGGGGGCAAAGATCCATATCGGGCACGGGCCGGAGAACGTGAAGGGGGCGGACGTGGTGGTTCTCTCATCTGCCATCTCCGAGGACAATCCTGAAGTGCGCGCGGCAAGAATCATGGGCAAGCTTCCCGTGATTCGCAGAGCGGAAATGCTCGCCGAGCTGATGCGTCTCAAATATTCCGTCCTTGTGGCGGGAGCCCACGGAAAAACCACCACCACTTCCATGGTTTCCACCGTTCTCGCCCGGGGAGGCCTCGACCCCACGGTGGTCATCGGGGGGAAGCTCAATGCCTGGGGAACCAATGCCAAGCTTGGCCAGGGTGAATTCATGGTGGCCGAAGCGGACGAGAGCGATGGCACCTTTCTCCTTTTGCCTCCCACCATTGCCGTGGTGACCAATATCGATCTGGAACACCTCGATTATTATCGAGACCTGGAGCACATTCAGGAGACCTTTCTGCAGTTCATCAACAAAATTCCCTTCTATGGGCAGGCGGTCCTTTGTCTCGAAGACGAGCACATTCAAACGATCATTCCCCGGATCAGCAAAGGTTTTGTCACCTATGGGTTTTCGTCACAGGCGGATCTGCAGGCCAGGGAGGTCAAAAGCAAAGGTTTCATCACCTCCTACCGCGCCTTCTGGCAGGGCAGGGAACTGGGTGAAATAAGGCTTCAAATACCCGGTCGGCACAATGTGCTCAATTCTCTGGCCGCCGTTGCCGTCGCTTTGGAGCTGGAAATGGAGTGGGAGGCCATTCAAGAGGGCCTCGAGGACATGACGGGTGTGCAGCGAAGGTTTCAGGTCAAGGGGGAAGAGGGGGGAGTTCTCGTCATCGACGACTATGGCCACCATCCCAATGAAATCCGCGTGGTGCTCGAAACCCTGGCTCAATGTTTCCCCGATCGAAGACGCATCGTGGCCTTTCAGCCCCATCGGTATTCACGCACTCATGGACTCATGGAGCAGTTCGCCCGGTGCTTCTATGAATCCAATGTCCTGCTGCTCACGGAAATCTACGGCGCCAGTGAAAAGCCCATTCCCGGTGTGACGGGACAGGTTCTTCTGGAGCGCATTGCAGCCCATGGACACCACGATCTTCATTTTTGCCCCAACCTGGAAGATATGCTTGGGGAGCTCACGGCCATGGTGCAGCCGGGGGATGTGGTCATGACCCTTGGGGCCGGGAACATCTGGCAATTGGGAGAATCCCTTCTGGACACGCTTAAAGGGTGAGGTGAGCCTTCAATGGAGGGAGCCTTTCAAAGGGATTGGAAGAGTATGAAGAGTCCTCTGGCGAGCGCCCCTGGACAAAATCGTCAAGGAAGAGACGAGGGAAGTGTTTTTCCCCTTGTGGACCAGCACAGGGATTGGCTGAATTCTCTCGGAGACGTGGTCCTGAAGTGGGGAGAACCTTTGAGCAGGCACACAACATTCAAAGTGGGAGGTTCTGCGGCCTGCCTCGCAATACCCGAAAATCTTCAGACTCTGCAGGTTCTGATGCACGAATTTTCCCAACGGAAAATTCCCTGGGTGATTCTTGGCGGTGGCAGCAATGTGCTGCCGCCCGACGATCCTTGGGATGTGGTGGTCATCCAACTCAAGCGGGCCTGCGGTGCTCTTCACATTCTTCATGGGCCCCTGGCAGAGAGGGGTGCGGAACAAGAAAAGATTTTGGTTCAGGTGGGTGCTGGAGTTCCCCTTTCCGCTTTTCTCCGTTTCTGCGTGCACAGGGAATTGGGCGGGGCCGAGTTTTTGGCGGGAATTCCCGGAACCATGGGCGGTGCCCTCACTATGAATGCGGGTGCTTTCGGAGGAAGCATTTCTGACATTTTGTACCGGCTTGAAATCATGGACTCCAGGGGTCACACCAGGAGGCTTTTGCGGAAGGACCTGTCCTGTTCCTATAGATCCATGGGGTTGCCCTCGGGGCAGATCATCCTGGAGGCCGTTTTGGAAATGAGGCCAAAAGGGGCGCAGCACATCAAGGAAGAGTTGAAGAAAAAAATTTCCCGGAGGAGGAAAACCCAGCCTTTTGGCGTTCCCTCAGCAGGATGTGTCTTCAAAAATCCGGCGGGGCATGCTGCGGGAGCACTCATCGAGAAGGCGGGGTTGAAGGGTGCTGGAGTGGGGGGTGCCAGAGTTTCCGAAAAGCACGCCAACTATATTCTCAACGTGGGCTCTGCGACCGCCGGGGACATCCTCCAGCTCATGGAGCGCATGGAGAATGCGGTCATGCAGCATTTTGGGATTCGCCTGGAAAGAGAAGTTCGCGTCTGGTGCGCGTCTCCCGGACCGGGCAAGGACGTGTCCCTGTAGCGGGCGAATCATCGTTCAGCGAGGGGACGCTTTCCATTTTTTCTCATGGGTGCCTGACCGAAAAGAGCGGGTGAATTGGTGATGAAAAGCAGGAAAAATCGTTACGCACCGGTCAACGGTCACCGAAAAGGACTCATTCGCAATGTGCTCAAAGGTGTCCTTGGAACGAGCCTGTTTCTCTCGGGATTGCTGCTGATCAGCGCGGGTCTGGCTCACAGCTATCATGCCCTGATGGATTCTTCCCTGTTCAAGGTGCGCGGCATCGAAGTGACGGGGATTCATCACCTGCAGCGCGCTGACGTGCTCAATGCCATGAAGGTTCCAAGAGACACGGGTCTGGTGACACTCCGAATGGCCACGCTGGCGGAAAGGGTTGAAACCCTTCCATGGGTCAAGTCAGCCGTCGTGCGCTTGGATCTTTCCAGGTCCCTGGTGGTGGAGGTGGAGGAGAGGCAACCCCTGGGGATCATAACCGGTGAAAACTCGCATCTGGTGGACGGGGAGGGGAAGCTTTTTCTGAGCGTGGAGCCACAGGAATATCCGAATCTCATGCGCCTGGATGGTTTTTCAGGGCTTGGATTGAAAGAGGGGGAATACCTTCCCCTGGAGCCTTTCGAATCGCTCCAAGATTTGAAATCCGCTCTGGACCGCCGCCATGTCATGTACCGGGAGGGCAGGGTGGAGGGGTTCCATTGGGATCCCGTGGAGGGAATTTCCTTTCAGCTGATGGGCGTGAGTCCCATTGTCATTCATTTGGGATCCAATGCATTTGATGCCAAGTTCCAGCGTCTCAAAAGAATCATGCTCCTTTTGGAAACACAGGGATGGCTGGAAACGGTGAGTCGAATCGACCTCGATTATAAAAGCAGGGCTTATGTGGAAGGGACTTTCCCCAGGCCTGGAAGCAGTTGAATGAGGCCACGCGATGGCCCTCCTCAAAATGGAGGTTTCGAGAAAAAAAGGACTGCACAAGTGCATGAGCCTTGGTCGAGACCATCTCCGGCAATTGGAGGCACCATCTCAAAAGTCGTCAGGTGAAAGGGAGACAATGGGCAGAAGAGAGGAACTCATCGTAGGTCTGGATTTAGGGACAACCAAGATTTGTGCCGTTGTGGGGGAAGTCACCTCTGAAGGCATCGATATCGTTGGAGTGGGAACGTACCCTTCCATTGGCATGCGCGGGGGTGTGGTGGTCAATATTGACCAGACTGTCAATTCCATTCGAAGGGCTGTCACGGAAGCAGAGTTGATGGCCGGGTGTGAAATCAAGTCCGTGGTGGCAGGGGTCGCGGGCACTCACGTGCAGAGCCTCAACAGCCATGGTGTCATTGCCGTAAAAAGCCGTGAAGTGACACAGGCGGACATCGATCGCGTGCTGGATGCGGCGAAAACCATAGCCATGCCTTATGACCGGCAAATTCTTCACGTGCTCCCTCAACAGTTCATCGTCGATGAACAGGAGGGAATTCTCAACCCCATAGGGATGTCGGGGGTTCGCCTGGAAGCCAAGGTTCATATCATCACTGGTGCCATTTCCGCTGTCCAGAATATTGTCAAGTGTTGTGAAAAAGCTGGTCTCCTCGTGGAAGATGTCGTTTTGGAATCTTTGGCTTCCAGTGAGTCGGTGCTCGACAAGGACGAGAAGCATCTCGGAGTGGCCTTGGTGGACATCGGTGGTGGCACCAGTGATGTGGCAGTTTTTCTCGATCACGCCATTCGGTATTCATGCGTGGTGGGGCTCGGGGGGAACCATATCACCTCGGATATTTCGGTGGGTTTGAGAACTTCCATGGAAGAGGCGGAAAAGATTAAGAAAAGATTCGGCTGTGCCATGGTGGAACAGGTCAACCAGCAGGAAGTGATTGAGGTGGGCTCTGTGGGAGGGCAGAAACCCCGTCAGCTGGCCCATTCCGTACTGGCCCAGATCATTGAAGCCCGTTCCGAGGAAATGCTCAAGATCATCGAATGGGAACTGGTGCGTTCGGCTTACATGGAATCTCTCCATGCAGGGGTGGTCCTCACGGGAGGGGTTGCCCTGCTTCCGGGCATTCGCGATCTGGCCGAAAACATCTTCGACCTGCCTGTGCGCGTGGGTGTTCCCTACCATTTCGGGGGTCTCAAGGAACTGGTGAGAAACCCCATGTTTGCCACCGCTACGGGGTTGCTCGTCCATGGTTTAAAACACGGCAAGAGCACCGTTTCCCTGGAGAGCGGGCCCGGCTTGTTTGAGAAGATTCTTGGGACCATGAAACGGTGGTTCAAAGAATTGTGGTGATTTTTCATTGGAAGAACTTTCTTCATTTGCTTGTCGCAAGAAGCTCTTCAAAGGTCAGAGAAGCAGCCTTTGGAGTTTGTGTGAACGTTCTGATAAGCCCCGTTTGAGAAAGGGGTTGGCTGAAACCGAGCAAACATTTCCATTGCCGTTGTGATTGGATGCATTTGCCTGTGTGACGAGACTTTAACCAATGGTGAAGGGTGCTGACATGGAAAAACTGAACGAAGACAAAAGAGAAACGGTGGAAATCTACTCCAATGGAGCCAGGATCAAAGTGCTGGGAATTGGGGGGGGAGGTGGCAACGCCATCAACAACATGATTCGGGCCGGCCTCGACGGCGTCGAGTTCATCGCGGCAAACACGGACTTTCAGGTCCTGGAAAAAAGCCTGGCCCCGCAGCGGATTCAGTTGGGCGTGAGCCTCACCAAAGGTTTGGGCGCAGGAGGGAATCCCGACATGGGGTCGAAGGCAGCCCAGGAAGACATGGAGAAAATCCGCAACGCTGTGGAAGGCAGCGACATGGTGTTCATCACGGCGGGACTGGGCGGCGGAACGGGAACAGGGGGTGCGCCGGTGGTGGCCGAGATTTGCCGGGAAATGGGTGCCCTCACCGTCGCCGTTGTGACAAAGCCTTTTGCCTTTGAAGGCAAAGTGCGCCAGAAAAATGCCGATGAAGGGCTCAAGTCCCTCGAAGCCGTGGTGGACACTCTCATCACCATTCCCAACAACCGGCTGCTGTGTCTTGCGGACAAAAGAGCAACTTTTCTTGAAATGTTTCGGCGTGCGGACGACATTCTTCTTTATGCCGTGAAAGGCATTTCCGATCTCATCGTGCACCCCGGTTACATCAATGTGGATTTCGCGGACTTGCGGACAGTCATGGGAGAAAAGGGCCTGGCACTCATGGGAACGGGTGTGGGAAGCGGAGAGAACCGAGCTTCCCAGGCTGCGCAGCAGGCCATTTCCAGCCCTCTCCTGGAAGACATTTCCATTCATGGGGCCAGGGCCGCTCTCATCAACATCACCACCGGCATGGACCTGGGAATGCATGAGTTTGAAGAGGTTGCTTCCCTCATTCACAAAGAAATGGATGAAAATGCGAACATCTTCCTCGGCATGTCCATAGATCCTTCCATCGGCGAGGAAGTTCGGGTGACCGTGATAGCCACGGGCATCGGGAAAATGGAGCAGCCTCAGAAAGCTGATATGTCCGAACGCATCAGAAGGGCCAGAAACAATGGCATGGGAACCGAGCTCAATTACGATTATTTGCAGGTGCCCACAGTTGTCCGGCATGGATCCACCCGGGAACCTCGTGAAGCTTCCTATCATGAGGGGCAGTCAAGAAGAAAAACGTTCCTTCAGAAGATCAGCGGCTCCAATCTGGAAGAGGAAGATTTGAGCATTCCCACTTTCATTCGCCGTCAGGCCGATTGAAAGTTTTTCCAGCCAGGGTTAATTAAACATACCTGACGGAATTGTCCGTGCTGGAATGACTCAAGCTGCGCAATGGCGTGAGAATGCCCTTTTTCCAGGCTTTGTCGCCTGGAAAAAGGGGCATCGTTCACTGTCTTCAATGACGTCCGCCCTGTCTGTCTTGAGCGCGGCAATAAAAACGTTTCAGGCAATTTTCCAAAATCCCCTTGGAAGACAACTGCGTTTTCATTTGAAGAGCAAGGGATCATCCAACCTCAGAATCTCGTGACCGCAATGTTATCCAGTCCGCACCCATCCATTTCCTGTGGCCCCGTTACCCGGTGGGCGAAAGTTCCCTGCCAACGGCTTCATGACAGCTTTTTCGACGGCCCATGACGAGAAGATTGAAGCAGCGCCAGCTTTTGTGGCTTTCCCAGGAAAAGGGCACCATTTTTAAAAACTGGAGCGGACGGTTCAGAGTTGCCCTCGCTTTTCCCAACCGATATGCCGTGGGCATGTCCAATCTGGGGTTTCAGTCTGTCTATGCGGGCCTCAACTCCCATGACGGGGTGCTCTGTGAGCGGGTGTTTTACCCTGAGCATGAGGACATTCAGGGCCTGAGAAATGAGGACTGTGGACTCCTGTCCGTGGAGTCGCAAACTCCCGTCCATCAATTCCACCTCCTCGCTTTTTCTGTCTCTTTTGAAAACGACATTCCCAATGTCCTTCAAATGCTCCAGATGGCTTCCATGCCCGCGAAGGCTGAAGAACGGGATTCACGGTATCCTCTCGTGGCGGCGGGAGGGGTTGCGGTCTTTCTGAACCCGGAGCCCCTGGCCCCTTACATGGACTTCATTCTTGTGGGGGAGGCGGAAGCCCTTCTACCCCAACTCTGGGATCACATGAAGGGAATGGCAACGCGCCCCTTCGACCGTTCCCCCTTTCTCGGCCACCTCGCTCGAAGCACGCCGGGCATTTATGTGCCCTCCCTCTATGGCGTCTCCTATGAGAAGGGGGGGCAACTGGCGGCCATGGAGCCTCTGCCCGGCAGTGGAGTGCCTGAGCGCGTGGTTCATCAAAAGGCGGACTTTTCCGTCAGCAGTCCCTGCAGGACGGTGATCACCACCCCCAACGCCGAATTTAAAAGTGTCAATCTGCTGGAAATCGGCCGGGGATGCGGACGAGGGTGCCGGTTCTGCGCCGCTGGATTTGTCTATCGCCCCATGCGCACCCACAGCGCCCGATCATTGCTCGCATCCGTCCAAAACCATTTGGCCCGCATCCCCCGCGTGGGACTGGTCAGTGCTGCCGTGTCCGATCATCCCGAGATCAGTGATTTGTGTCGAAACCTGCTCGATCTTGGTGGGGCCTTGTCCTTTTCATCCCTGAGAGCGGATGGGCTCACTCCTGAACTGGTTTTTTCCGTTGCCATTGCACCCGAAGCGGGATCCCAAAGGCTCAGGCAGGTCATCAACAAAAACCTTCGCCTGGAGGAAATCCTAAGTGCGGTGGATCTTCTGACGGAAAAGGACATCCTGCACCTCAAGCTTTATTTCATGATCGGCCTTCCCACGGAGACCCGGGATGACCTGCAGGCCATGGTGGACATGGCCAAAAGCGTCAAGCACCGTGTGCTGCAGATCAGCCGCGGGAAAAAGAGGCTGGGGGACATCACCCTGAGCGTGAACAGCTTTGTGCCCAAACCGTTCACTCCCTTTCAGTGGTTTCCATTTGCGGGCGTCAGGGAACTCAAGGACCGGGCGCGCTGGATTCGAAAGGCCCTGCAGAAAGTGGCGAATGTGCGGGTCCATTTTGACCTTCCCAAGTGGGCCTACGTTCAGGCACTCCTCGCTCGAGGAGATCGCCGGGTCTCGCCCATTCTCGATAAGGTTGCCCTGGAAGGATGGTCCTGGGCGAAAGCTATGAAGCAGACGCCCGTGAATGCCGACTTCTGGGTCATGAGAGAACGGGAAAGGGATGAGCTGTTTCCCTGGGAGATCATCGATCACGGAATCAAAAGGGAGTACCTGTGGGAAGAATACCAAAAGGCCCTTGCGGGGAAAGAAACGGCACCCTGCGATGTGGAAAGTGGCTGCACCCGCTGCGGCGCGTGTGCCTTTTGATTCTTTTGGTTCCGGCACGGGCACAGGCGGCCATTTTTCAAAAAGGCCGTTTCATGACCGCGGGGCGAAGGGAAGGGAAAGGCGTGAAACACCTTGAATGCCCTTTGGCGGACACGGGGAGAGTGCTTCAGAGGTCCCTTGATATTGTTTGATTTTGTCTTTATATTGTTGAGTCGGGTGATTAAATTTGTAGTGAAGCGGTATGATTTTATTCTCCCACCGAGGGGCTGCTTTTCCATATCACTAGTGGACCAGGAGATGTGCACCGAATATGTCTTCACACGATTACTATGAAACTCTTGGCGTTTCGCCCAGTGCGACCACGGAAGAGATCAAACGAAATTATAGAAAACTGGCGCTGGAGACGCATCCCGACAGGAATCCCAACGACAGGGCTGCGGAAGACCGTTTCAAGAAGATCAGCGAGGCCTACGGGGTTCTCATCGACCCTCAGAAGCGTCTGCAGTATGACCAATACAGGCAGTTGGGCGTCCATTCCCGGCCTGGAGCCAGACCCCATGGTCAAGGGGGGTTCGGATACAGCCAGGAGGAAATCTTCAAGGATTTTTTCAACAGCCGCTATGCACAGGACATTTTCGCTGAAATGCAGCAAGAGTTTCAGCGCATGGGGTTTCGTTTTGACGACCGTTTTGTGAACCGCGTTTTTTTTGGTGACAAGAACATCTTTTTTCAGGGGTTCTTTTGGGGCACCCCGGGGACAACGCGTGTTTACCGGTACACAGCCCGTTTTGGCAATGGAGGTCACGTTCACAAGCCTCACGCGGGGTCTTTTGATCAAAGAACCCGATCCATGCAGCAGCACCAGCCCAAAGGGTTTCTGGAACAAAGTGCCTCCCTTTTGGGAAAGGCGGTCAAAAAAACTGGAAATTACCTCTTTGATAAGGTGGTGGGCTGGCTGGGGGGGTCCACGGCCCATCGTCTCAAGGCAGAAAGCGGCGAGAGTGTCGCCGACCTGACCTATCAGCTTGTCATTTCCCGGGACGATGCTCACCTTGGGGCGCTGGTGGAGGTTGATCTGCCCCATATGCCCGAAGGAAATCGCGTGTCGGTGAGAATCCCTCCGGGGGTCAGAACGGGAACCAGGCTGAGGCTCAAAGAGAAGGGAAGACTTCTTTCCCAAAAGACTCAGCAGCGAGGCGACTTGTATCTTGAGTTGAAGGTCACCTGAAGCTNGTCCACCCTGAGAGGGTTCAAAGAATCGATNTGATCAGTTTTCTGAATGCTTCCTGAATGATTTCCACTTCGCCATCCTGCAGCGTTCTCACGTCCATGAGGTAGCGATCGGACTCGATCCGCCCTATGATGGGCGTCCTGCTCTTTCTGAGGGCAGTTTCAATGCGCTGGGTGGCTATTTTGTCTGATCTCACAGCCACTGCCCATGTTTTGAGGTTTTGTGCGGGCAGAGCGCCTCCGCCCACTTGAGAGTTGCTCGCCACCTTTTCCATGTCCAGACATTCTTGTGCATCGGCGGCTCTGATCGCTGCCAGGAGTTCCTCCGCTTTTTCTTCCAGTGTTGTCAATGGCATGGTGATCATACGGAGTGTGGGGATCTTGAGAAGGGCCTCCCTTTCGTCTCTGTAGAGCCTGAGAGTGGCCTCCAGAGCCCCCAATGCCATTTTGTCCACTCGCAGGGCTCGGGTGAGAGGGTTTTTTCTGCACCTGGCGATGAGGTCTTCCCGGCCCAGAATGATGCCCACCTGAGGACCCCCCAGCAGCTTGTCACCGCTGAAGGTCACCATGTCCGCGCCCGCGTTCACCGCATGCTGCACCGTGGGTTCTCCCGTGAGGCCGTAAGGTCTGAAATCGATGAAAGAGCCGCTGCCCAGGTCTTCTATGACGGGAATCTCATGCTTTTGCCCCAGGGAGACCAATTCTTGGAGAGTCACTTCCGAAGAGAAACCCACAATTCGATAATTGCTCGTGTGGACTTTCATGAGGAGCGCTGTGGATTCCCCGATGGCGCCGGCATAGTCCTGAAGGTGCGTGCGGTTGGTGCATCCCACGTCCTGGAGAATGGCTCCACTGGCACGCATGACATCGGGTATGCGAAAGGATCCGCCGATTTCCACCAGCTGCCCTCGAGATACGATGACCTCCTTCCCCTGTGCAAGAGAGTTCAGGACCAAAAAGACGGCACCGGCGTTGTTGTTCACGACGAGTGCCGCGTCAGCTCCCGTGAGTTCACAGAGAATGGCTTCCGCATGCACGTAGCGGGAACCTCTTTTTCCCCTTTCCAGATCATATTCCAGATTATTGAAGCCTTGGCCTATGAGCTGCAGTCGCTCCAGAGCCTCCCTGGGAAGAAGGGAGCGCCCAAGATTTGTATGGACAACGATTCCCGTGGCGTTGACCACCGGGCGCAGCGTGTAGTCACTGAGGTCTTCGATGCGCTGGATGACATGATTCACAATGTGGTTGACCTGGAGTTCCTCTTCNGTGATTTGGGAAGTGTTTTCCCGCAACCGCTTTCTTGTTTCCTCAAGAACNTGCCGAATACTGTCCAGAACAATTTTGCGGGGATGGGTGCCGAGGGACTTTTGAAGGGCATCCGTATGGAGCAAAACGTCCACACCGGGTATGCGCCGCATGAGATCTTGAATGGAAGTATGGGGCATGTGGCTGACTCTCCCTTCGATTGAGTGTGCAGGTCCGGGGGCCGCAAGAAAAGTGGGAAGGGTGACTTTCTTTATTGGAAGGCCTTCGCTATATTTTCCCTTCAAACATGTTCTCTGATTCCTTTTGTTGCCGCGTTTTCCAGCGGACGCATCAGATTCTACAGCTTTTGCTGAAAAGTGCAAAGCAGGCAACCCTTGAATCTCAAGGAATGTGGGCATTATCATACCGCTGCGGTGAAACGACGCGCCCATTGAGGCCTGCCGCGTTCTCATCATCAGAACATTTTTTTGATTGCGACGGATTCAGTCATGGAAAATCATGCCTCGGCGGCGGAGATCAGCACAGGGCAAAAAATAAACCAAGCCATGCACAGTTCAAGAGATGTGTGGGAGTTTCTCAAAAACAAAAGGGAGTCGGTGATTGTTCGAGGAACTCAGGGGCCGGCATTGGCTTATCTCGCTGTCCAGTGCTTCAAGCACACGCGCCGCTCCCTTCTCTTCGTCACCGCCACCGATGCGGAGGCCGAAGGGTTTGCGGAGACCATCAGTTTTTTTCTTGGTGTCGACGGGGACAAACCCCGAAAGACTTCTCAATCCAGAGTGTTTTGCTTTCCTTCAAGGACCACACGCAAATCCCAGTCGCTCAACAAAAGTGAAACGGTGGCCAGGCGCATGGAAACACTGTATGCCCTGCGCATGGGTTCCGCTCCATCCATTGTGGTGACTTCCGCCCTGGCCCTCATGGAAAGGCTGCCTCCTCCTGAAGTTCTTGAAAAAGAGGTGGAGTATCGCGTGGTGGGAGAAACCTTCGATCTGGACGCTTTCACCAGGAGGCTGATTGAGCGCGGATATTACCGGGTTTCCCTTGTGACCGAGTATGGTGACTTCAGTCGAAGGGGAGGCATACTGGATGTGTTCAGCCCCCTTTATCCCTGGCCCTGCCGCCTCGAATTCTTTGGTGATGAATTGGAGTCCGTGCGGCTCTTTCACCCCACTTCCCAGAGATCACTGGGAACACAGGAGGAACTGATTCTCATTCCTGCCAGCGAGATCATTTTGAATGGTTTCGCCCTGGAGCGGGCAAAAAAGGCTCTTCTCGATGACGTGCAACAGGAAAATTTAAGCCCTTCAGCGGCCAATGTGTGGCTTGACAAGCTCCAGGAGGGGCATCAGTTTGGCGATTTTGAAGGGGTCATGTCCGTCTTTTATGAGAACCTCACATCCATTCTGAGTTACCTTCCCCCTGGAGCCCTCATTTTTTGGTCGGACGAGAGCATCATTCGAAAGGAAATGAGCGAAACGTACTGGAAAATATTGCAGAAGTGGAATGATCGGACTTCTCAGCAGGAATGGCTTCGTCATCCCAGGGAACTTTTTTTTGACACTGAAGAGCTGGAGGCGCTTGTTTCGTCCGGACCCTTCCAGCACGTTCGTGCCCATGCTCTCTCTTCCACCGCTCCCGCCGGACGTGTCTTTGACCTTGCAACGGAGAATCACCATGAGCTGGCCATTTCCATGCGATCGCACAGCAACAAGGAGCGCCTCCTGGAGCCTCTCGCCCGTCATTTGAAAAATTCCGTTGAAGAAGGATTCAATGCCTTCCTGGTGTGCCGGCAGAAGGAAAGGGCCAGAAGAATGGCCGAATTGCTCCCTGCTTATGGGTTGGAGGCACAGTACAGTGATCAGCCCTTTGCCCAGGAGTCCTATGGGTCGCGTGCCGTCAAGGTTCTCAGTGGAAGTTTGACCAAAGGCTTTGACTGGTCCGCGGAAAGGCTCACGGTGCTGGCAGAGGAGGAAATTTTCGGTCGAAGGCATCCAAGGCGCTCTTCCGGGAGATCCCCGTCCGGACTTTTTCTCAATTCATTTGAGGATCTGAGGGTGGGAGACCATGTGGTTCATGTGGATCATGGCATCGGCGTCTATAAAGACCTGGTGCACCTCAATGTCCGGGGGATTGAAAGCGACTTCCTCCTTTTGGGTTACCAGGACTCCGATCGCCTCTACGTTCCTGTGGAAAAACTGCAAAAAGTGCAGAAGTACCTGGGAGTGGAGGGGCAGGATCCCCGACTGGATAAGCTGGGGGGAAAATCCTGGGAAGCTGCCAAGAGAAAGGCCAAGGAGACCACGGAACGTATTGCTGAAGAACTTCTGCAGATCTTTGCTGCCAGGTCTGTCAAAGAGGGTTTTCGCTTTTCCCTCCCCGATGATCTTTATCATGAATTCGAGGCCAAGTTCGGTTACGAAGAAACTCAAGATCAGCTCCATGCCATCGAGGATGTTCTGAAGGACATGTCTTCTCCCCGCCCCATGGACCGCCTCATCTGCGGTGATGTGGGGTATGGCAAAACGGAAGTGGCTTTGCGCGCTGCATTCAAGGCGGTCATGGATCACAAGCAGGTGGCCATGCTGGTTCCCACGACCATTCTCGCGGAGCAGCACTACCAGGCCTTCAAGGAAAGGTTCGAAGGATTTCCGGTCCAGGTGGCTTCCCTCAGTCGCTTCAAGACGTCCACCCAGCAGAAAAAGCTGGTGGAGGAACTGAGCCGCGGCACCGTGGACGTGGTCATTGGCACACATCGCCTGCTGCAAAAGGATGTTTCGTTCAAGGATCTGGGACTGATCATTGTGGATGAGGAGCACCGGTTTGGAGTCAAACACAAAGAAAAGCTCAAACAGTTCCGGGTCTCGGTGGATGTTTTGACCCTCACGGCCACTCCCATTCCCAGAACGCTCCACATGTCCCTTTCGGGTATTCGCGATCTTTCGACCATCGAAACCCCTCCCGAAGACCGGCGTGCCATAGAAACCTTTGTTTGCAAGTATGACGAATTCACCATCAAGGAGGCCATCCATCGCGAACTGAGCCGCAAGGGTCAGGTCTTTTTTGTCCACAACCATGTCCAGTCCATTTACCAGACAGCGGCCTTTCTCAGCCGCCTCGTTCCTGAAGCCCGCATCGCCGTGGCCCACGGACAGATGAAGGAGCGTGACCTGGAAAAAGTCATGCTGGACTTCATACAGCGAAAAATCGACGTGCTCGTGTGCACCACCATCATCGAATCGGGGCTCGATATCCCAGCGGCCAACACCATTGTCATCAATCGCGCCGACAAATTCGGACTCGCACAGATTTACCAGCTCAGGGGGCGGGTGGGCCGATCCACTGAGCAGGCCTATGCATATCTGCTCATACCCGATGAGCACCTCATCACGAGAGACGCACAAAAGCGGCTGCGGGCCCTCCTGGATTTCAGCGCTCTGGGGGCGGGCTTCAAGATCGCACTCAACGACCTTCAAATTCGCGGTGGCGGAACCATTCTGGGCGCCTCTCAGTCGGGGCATATCGCTGCCGTAGGGTATGAACTCTACATCGAACTGCTTGAGAAAGCGGTGAAGGAGCTCAAAGGGGAAAAACCTCACAATGAGACCGTTGATCCGGAGATCAGCATTCCCATATCGGCATTCCTTCCCGATGCTTTCATTCCGGACAACGACCAGCGGCTCCTGGGCTACAAGCGGCTGGCCACGGCGGGCGACGAGTGGCAGGTGGAACAGCTGGCGGGGGAATGGCGCGACCGGTATGGCCCTTTCCCTGAAAGCGCCAGGAACTTGGTGCTCATGGCCAAGTTTCGTCTTTCGTGCAAAAAGCTGGGAATTGTGAAGGTGGATGCCGTTGAAAACAGCTTCGTCATCCAGTTTGAGAACTGGGAAAAGTTGCGGGCGTTCCTGCCCCACCTGGAGAAGAACAGGTGTGATCATGTCGTGGATTCGGAAGGAAAAGTGAAAATGGAAATCTGGGGCAAACACATGCCGCAGCGGGTGGCCCGCCTCAAAAGAATGTTGCAGGAGTATCCGAAAAATGGTAGTGATATTGAATGAATTCAGTAGCTTAATCAATTTCGTAAGTGATTGATGCCGTTGATGAAACTGAGGACTCCATCTGACTCCTGAGGCGGTTTTTCTGCAGATGGGCTTTTTCAATGAATGAACGCAGGAGCATTTCATGTGCCGGTGCATAAGGATCATGTTTTTATTTTCTTGCATGACGCTGCTGGCGGTTCATGCCAGTGCCAATACCCTTGACCGAATCGTGGCAGTGGTCAACGGGGACTTGATTCTTCTGAGCGAACTGCAGAGCAGGGTTGAAGTCGTTGCCAGTGAATCTTCAGAGTTGAATCTTTCCAATCCGGTTGCGAGAGAACAGGTCGAGCGGGCTGTGCTGAACCAGATGGTTCAAGAGCAGCTGGCGGAACAGGAGGCCAGGCGCTTGAACATTAAGGTCAGCGAGTCGGAGGTGAATGAAGCCATCGCGTCCATCAAGAGGGAAAACAGATTCACCGATGATCAGCTCGAGTACCTCGTTCAACAGCAGGGCCTGACCATGGCTCAGTTCCGCCAGGACATCAGAAGGCAGCTGGAGCGCTCACGCCTTGTGGACCGCGTCTTCAAGTCCAAAACCGTCATCACGGAAGATCAGGTGGATGCCTATTTGAAATCCCATCCGAGGGCGGCAGGTGCCGCAAGGGAAAAATACCGTCTTGCTGTCATCTTTCTTCCTTTTTCTTCCAATTCTCAGGACTCACATGCTCAAGACCGGGCGGCTGCGCAGAGCATCCTGGAGCGGTTGAACAGGGGGCAGGACTTTGCGGTGATGGCGGCTCAGTATTCAAAGGGGCCTGCCGCTGATGAGGGGGGCGACATTGGATACATGGCTGCCGATGAGTTGGCTCCCGATATCTCCGCAGCTGTCCGAGGGCTGGGTCCCAATGAAGTGTCTCCCGTCATTGAGGGAGCAGGGGGGCATTATATCCTCAAAGTCCTCGATGTGAGGCGGGAGGAAATGAGCTTGTCTCAGGTGGAGGCACGTGAAAAGGTGAAGAGGGAGTTGTTCCAGCAGGAGGTCACGCGCAAATTCGAAGACTGGGTGCGTGACCTGGAAAGCAGAGCTTTTGTGGATATTCGCCTGTGACCATCATGGTTTAGGAACTGGAAATTTATGCGCGAGCTGGCCGAGTACTTGAAATCGGAAAGACTGAAGCGGGGACTGACGCTGGAAGATATTTCCAGGCAGGTGACTCTGAGCAAGAACGTCCTTCATGCCATGGAGGAGGGAGCCTTTGAAAAGATAGGGACTCCCCTGCTCATTCGACGGTTTATCGCCTCCTATTGCTCCGCGCTGGGAATAGATTCCAGTGAACTCCTGGAGAAACACGCTGCTGAAATCAATTCCATCAACCTGCAGCGGGCGGGGATAGAACGTTACAGCCGCTCACAGGATGCCTTTCGTCCCAAAAGCCGTAAAAAGCTTTTACTGGCTTTGATTTCTTTTGCTGTCATCGCTTCAGCCATTTATTGGGGCTTGCTGCTGTATGAAAACCGCAAAAGCGTGGGAAGTCTGCAGTCCCTGAGAACGGAGGGGTATCCTCAGCAGGAGATTCCCCCCGACTTGTCTGGAAAGTCTTCCCTCGTGGTCCAAAGTCAGTTGAGCAATGAAGTCAATTCCGAGGGGACAGATCCCTCTGCCCGCGATGGTTCCCAAGAGAGGGAAACGTCCATGGCGGGGACTCCATCAGGAGAATTTCCCTCGGAGCAGCCTGCTCCCGAGATGGACCCCGTTAATGAGAAGAATCATGCTGGATCGGCACAGACCCCGCCTGCCCGGGCTGTGGGGACTGCCGCCGCCGCGGAAGATGCTCGGACCCGCGAGGAAAGGGCGGGAAACCTTCTGAGTGTTCAAGCCACTCAGGAAGCATGGATCCAGGTGATCATTGATGGGACAACCACCGAAAGTATGCTCATGAAAGCCGGGGATAGCAGAGAATGGGCAGCTGGGGAATCGGTCCAGGTGGTTTTGGGAAACTCTGCTGGAGTGAGGATGCAATGGAACGGACAGCCCCTGAACTTGTCCGGGAGGCCGGGGGCGGTGATGCGGTTTCGACTTCCCGACGCCAGGCTCTTGAATCAGGAATGAAATCTGCTGATGCTGCGCCACACCATCGGGTTTTGGTCATGAGAGAGAGGAGCTTCTCATTCCGAGGGCAATGTTTCCCGGCACGGCAGTGTTTCTCCGGGGATGGCCATGGTGAGGGGCGTCCCCAAATAGGGCCATGAAGGCAATCACCACAAGGGCAGTCATCTTGAAGACAAGAGACCTGGGTGAGGCGGACAGGCTGGTGGCCTTTTTTTCCCAGTCGGAGGGGCGTCTCACCGGTCTCGCCAAGGGTGCAAGAAAAAGCCGCAGGCGTTTTGTGAACAGTCTTGAACCATGCAGCCTTGTGCAGATGACTCTCAGAGTACGGAAGTCCCTGGTCTGGATTGAGGCCAGCAAACTCATAGAGCCCTATGCGGCCCTGAGAATGGATTTGGAGCGTTGGTTTCTGGCTGCCCTGGTCTGTGAGATCTTTCTGGAAATGACTCCCGAAGGAGAGCCTCAGGAGAAATGGTTTGACCTTCTGGAAGTCACCTTAAAACATCTCTCTTCAGATCGCGAACCTCTCAATGTAATCCTTTTATTCATTCTTCGTTTTTTGGATGCGGGCGGTTACCTTCCGGCGCTCGATGAATGCCATGTGTGCAAGGCACCTCTCCAGTCTTCGAGGTTTTGGTGCTGGCACACGCGCAAAGGGTCCCTCTCATGCGGAAAACATCCTTTGCAGGGGGGGAGGCAGGTTTTGAAACTGGACCTGGGCAGCCTGGTCCTCATAGACCTTTCCCGAAAAACGCCTCTTGACAGAGTGTGGCGGCACCGTTTTGCTCAAGACAAAAGGAGCCTTCTATTCCAGGGCCTCGCAGACATGATCAGCGCCCACACAGGAAAAGATCTCAACTGTTTCAAAATGGTTCAAAAACTCTGTTTGATCTGATGTGACCACGTAGAAAGGAACAGCAGCGTGGAATGGTTGGGACAGTTTGAATCGGTCGTTGCCACCAGGCCCATCCTTGCCATAGCTTTGTCTTTCCTGGGGGGGCTGATGGCCGGATTCACTCCCTGCACCTACCCCATGCTTCCCATCACGGTGGCTTTCGTGGGTGGAAAGGCCCGGGGAAGCCGCTGGAAAGGTTTTGTTCTCTCCAGCTTCTATGTTTTTGGCATGGCCTTGGTCTATGCTTCCCTGGGAGCCTTTGCCGCCCTCACGGGCCAGATGTTTGGCGCTCTCACCATGAGCCACTGGACCTATTTGATCGTGGGCAATATCTGCCTGTTCTTTGGCCTGGTCATGCTGGATGTGATTCCTCTGAGGCCGCCGGCTTTCTTGAACCGTATCCAGGTGCGGGATATGCCCGGGCATGATATAATAACAAGCATGCTTCTGGGTGGAGCATCCGCACTCGTCATCGGCGCGTGCACAACGCCCATCCTGGGAGTGCTTTTAACCCTGGTCGCCACCAGGCAGGACGTGCTCTGGGGTATGGGGATGCTCTTCGCCTTTTCCTTTGGGCTGGGTGGTTTGGTGATTATAGTGGGCACTTTCACAGGGCTGCTTGCTTCCCTGCCTCGTTCGGGCGTATGGATGAGGCGTGTTCAAAAGTTTTTCGGTCTGCTCATGATTCTTGCGGCTCAGTACTTCTTTATCAAGGCAGGAGAATTCTGGTTATGAAAACAAAGTGTTCGAAAACTTCCCGCATGGTGTGCTCCATGCTGTTGGCTCTCTTGCTGTCACTGGCTCTTGTTTATCCTGGCAGTGCTTCAGAGGTTGGAAAACGAGACTTCGAGACGAAGATGGCTCCCGATTTTGAACTCGACGACCTCGAGGGCGGCACGGTCAAGCTGAGTGCGTTGAGGAATGAAAAAGCGGTGCTCATCTATTTCTGGGCCACATGGTGTCCTCACTGTGTTTCGATCCAGCCGAACCTCACTAAACTGCGAAGGGAAGTCAGCGAGCAGGACCTGGAAATCCTGGGCATCAACGTGGGTTCGGGCGACTCCCTGGCGAGAGTGAAGCGATTTCAAGAAAGGCATCCCGCTGACTGGCCCATCTTGTACGATGCGGACAGCAAAGTGACGAGAAGCTATGGAGTTCAGGGCATTCCTCTCTTCATCCTGGTGGATCTGGAGGGGCGGGAAGTGTTTCGAGGAAACAGCTTTCCCGAGGATCCCATGGCACACACCAGGCAATGAATTGCGCCTGAAGTCCTCCCCAATAGAGGTGTTCTCGACGGAGGAAACAGCTGTTCACAGGGTTGAAGAGAAGAAGGGGGGCGGCTTCATGAGCTTTCAAGAGCTCCAGGGCGTCTGCCTCCTGTTATTTTGAATCTGCAAGACGGAGTCAAGGGGGGGTTATATGAAAGATGTGCTCACCGTTATCATGGCAGGAGGCAAAGGAACGCGGCTGATGCCCCTTACGGACGATCGTTCCAAGCCTGCGGTGCCTTTTGGCGGCATTTATCGGCTGATCGACATTCCCCTGAGCAATTGCATCAATTCGCAACTCTACAAGATTCTCATCTTTCCCCAGTACAAATCTCAATCGATGGTGGATCACCTCGAGGAAGGCTGGAATATTTTTTCAGGGGATCTGGGCCACTACCTGCGCATTGCCGCTCCCCAGCAGCGGAGCGGGGATCAGTGGTATCAGGGGACTGCCGATTGCGTGCGCCAGAACATGTACCTCATAGAGCGGGAAAGCCCGAGGCATGTGCTCATTCTGTCGGGAGATCACGTTTACAAGATGGATTACGGGGCCTTTCGGGAATATCATGAGGAAACGGAAGCCGATGTCACCGTTGGGCTGCTGGAGGTGGATCGGGCTCAGGCTTCCGAGTTTGGCATAGCGGAGGTGGACAATGACATGCGCATTCGCGCGTGGGAGGAAAAGCCCGCGGATCCCAAGCCCATACCCGACGAACCCGAACGCTCCCTCGCTTCCATGGGGATTTACCTCTTCAAAACGAGCCTGCTGCTGGAGCTGCTCAAAAAGACCGACGCCGACGACTTCGGAAAGCACATCATTCCTGAACTGATCAAGGACCACAAGGTGATGGCGTATCCCTACAGGCGCCTCAATAAGATCAAAGACTACATTCACATGGTCGACCGCGACGGCATTCGGCGCTTGCGCCTGGTGGACGGCACCAAAGATTCCCAGTACTGGAGAGATGTGGGCACCCTGGATGCCTACTGGAATGCGAACATGGACCTCACGGGAGTGGACCCCTTCTTCAATCTTTATGGTTCACTCTGGCCCATTCGAACCTTTCAGCGACAGTATCCCCCGGCCAAGTTCGTGTTCAACCAGCCCGAAGCCAAACCGCCTCGAGTGGGCAGTGCGCTGGACTCCACAGTGTCTCCCGGCTGTATCATCAGTGGAGGAACCGTGCGCAGTTCGGTATTGTCTTACAAGGTGACCGTGCGCAGTTGGGCCCAGGTGGATGAATCGGTGATCATGGACGACGTGGAAATCGGCCGGGAATGCAGAATTAAAAAGGCCATCATCGACAAGCACAATGTCATTCCTCCCGGCACACAAATCGGCATCGATCCCAACGAAGACCGTAAGCGTTTTCATGTGACCCCCAGAGGCATCGTGGTCGTGCCCAAGCGTTACTTCAACCCGGAAGGGTGACCCTGAACCGCCGTTTCCTGAACCTTTCGAAAGATGGGCATTGCCCGCAGGCAAAGCCTTCTCATGCTCCTGCAAAGCCGAAGGGGGACACGGGGCTTTTTGCGTTCACTCCAGGGTGGGTCCGTGTGTGTGATGATCCGTGGCCTGTTCAAATTGGTGGGCCACTCGGAGAATGAATTCCTCTGCAAAATGAGGCCCCAGAATCTGAAGCCCTATGGGCATGTTGTCCCCGGAGAGACCGCAGGGAATGGAGATGCCGGGAATTCCTGCGAGGCTGGCAGGCAGGGTGAAAACATCACTGAGGTACATCTGCAGAGGATCGTCAGCCTTTTCTCCGATGTGGAAAGGGGGAATGGGTGCCACGGGGGTGATGAGGGCATCACACTTTTCGAAAGCTTCGATAAAATCATTGCGGATGAGGGTGCGCACCTGAGACGCTTTCTTGTAATAAGCATCGTAGTAGCCTGAAGAGAGGACATAGGTGCCCAGCATGATTCGCCTTTTCACTTCCGCTCCAAAACCCTCCGATCTGGATTTGCGGTAAAGGCTCAAGAGGTCCTGTGCACCGGTGCTGCGGTGCCCGTACTTGACACCATCGTATCTGGCCAGGTTGGACGAGGCTTCGGCGGGAGCGATGATGTAGTAAGCCGCAACACCATAATCGGTGTGCGGCAGGGAGACTTCCACCGTTTCCGCACCCAGCTCCCTGAATGTCTTGATGGCCTTTTCCATGGAAAGGGCCACATCAGGATGAATGCCCTCGATCATATATTCTCTGGGGATTCCCAGTTTCACTCCCGCAATGGATTTCTTGAGTCCCTCCACGTAGTACGGCACGGGCAGATTCACAGAGGTGGTGTCTCTCGAATCGTACCCGGCAATGGTTTGCAGAAGGAGAGCCGCATCTTGCACATCCCGGGTGATGGGACCCACCTGGTCAAGGGAAGAAGCAAAGGCCACAAGCCCGTAGCGTGACACTCGGCCGTAAGTGGGCTTGAGGCCGACGACCCCGCAGAAGGATGCGGGCTGACGGATGGATCCCCCCGTGTCTGTTCCCAGGGAGGCGGCGCAAAGGCCCGCGGCTACGGCCGCAGCGGATCCTCCGCTGGATCCTCCAGGAACTTTGTTCAGATTCCAGGGATTGCGAGTGGGCCCGAAAGCTGAATTCTCATTGGAGGATCCCATGGCAAACTCGTCCATGTTGGTTTTGCCGAGGAAGATTGCGCCGGACCTTTTGACCCATTCTATGACCGTGGCATCGTAGGGGGCCACAAAATTTTCAAGCATTTTTGAGCCGCATGTGGTCTTTGTCCCCCTCATGCACAGCACATCCTTGATCCCCAAGGGCACTCCGGCCAGAGAAGAACGGTTCAGATCCTTGCGCCCTTCGTCGTAGAGAGCGGCTTCCCTGAGGGCGAGTTCGCCCATGACCGTCAGGTAGGCGTTGACTTTGGAGTCCAGGGTTTCGATGCGTTCCAGGTAGGCTTGGACCACTTCCGAAACCTTGATCTCTTTTTTCACCATCAAGGGACGCAGTTCATGGACGGTGAGCGAATGGAGAGGCATGCTGCTTTCCTTTTTCAATGAATCAAATGACTTTGGGAACGATGAAATTGGCCCCGTCGCTCTGGGGCGCATTGGACAATCCAATTTCCCGGTCGAGAGATTCCATGACTTGGTCTGAGCGGAAGACATTCTGGAGCTGAATGGCATGGGTTGTGGGTTCGACGCTCCCCGTTTCCAGCTCGTTGAGCGTTTCCATGTAACTGAGGATTTGGTTCATCTGTTCGGTCATGCGGATCATTTCCCCTTCTGTGAGTTCCAAACGGGCCAGGTCCGCCACGTGCAAAACTTCTGCTTCGCTGATTTTTTCACTCATGAGTTTTCACCATCTTCCTTTCACACCATCAGATGAGGCAATGAGTCAGGATATGTAGCACAAGGGAGAAGCCTCAACAAGTTCAAGGTTTCCAAGGGGGGTCAGCCCATCCCTGTGAAGGTCTCCATGGTTCGGCAGTCTTTGAAAGCGGTGAGGACTTCTTCGAGGCCCCGAATTTTGCGATTCAAAAGCAGTTGATGCGTCAGGGCATGCACCCGCGCTTCTTCCGCTTCCCGCTCGGAGGATGAACTGTCAAAACGTTGAATGAATCTGGCGAATCGAACCACATGAATGAGTTCATGGGTGGCGATATAGGTGGCCAGAGGCAGCAGCTCTATGGAGCTGTCACGTTGCACTGCATGGCGGATGACGTGATCCTGAAGGCATATTTTGAAGTAATCGGCTGTCTCGCTTCCGCGGAGCTTGTGATGTGGTGACCGGGCGTAGCGGTGGATTTGGGCGAATGCTTCGTCTATCACTTCGAATTCTTCCAGATCTTTAAGGGATTGAATGTCATAGCGGTATCGCTTCCACTGGGAAGTGGACAGTTTGTAATGGTCGCTGATGATCTCCTCGGAAATGGAGATGGCGTATCGCAGTGTCTCGATTTCGCTCTTGTCGAACGGCACTCTGGCAATGGCTCCCATGATGCTTATCTCAATCGCAGGACTTGGCTGTGTTGGCGAGGCATGCCCATGAGCAGGTGGGCAAAAGACGACGAAGTTCCAGTCCATGGGGCAATAACAGCGAAAACTTATTATAAAAGGCTTTTGAAAGCGAGGAGAAAGTGCTCATGAAGGTCAGTCCGAAAATGAAGCTCCCTGGAGGGCCGAGAGTGGCGAAACCTTTGTCATCCAAGGGGACGTCATGTATTTTGAGGTTCACACCACAGGGTCACTTTTTTGTTCATGAGGGATAGGTCAAGGACGGATCAGGCGCTTCAAAGCAAAGGATTGAAAATGCAAAAGTGGGTTCTGATATTGGGACTTGTGGCCCAGGGCTTGTTTTCAGCCCGGTTTCTGGTGCAATGGATAGCGAGTGAGAAGCAGGGCCGCAGTGTGGTTCCTCTCGCATTCTGGCTTCTCAGTCTTGCGGGAGGGTCCCTTTTGCTCCTTTACGCCATTTTGCGCCAGGATCCCGTGTTCATCCTGGGCCAGGCGGGAGGAATCGTCATCTACTCAAGAAATCTGTACCTCATCTATAAGGAGAGATTGGATGCGAAACAGGTGGCCTTGAAGGGTTGAAGGCGCCCTTTGCCCAAGTGGCCTTCAAGCCCGTTCACGCTCATGACCCCGTCTGACGGCCGTCATCTTCCGCCCGAAGAAAATTGAGCTGAGAGGCATCTTCATGTCCTTTGATCCAATACTTCGCCCGGCATATCCTTCGCACGTCATAGATTTTCTTGTTTTGAGATTCAAAGTAAACCCGCACCAGTATTTCACCCAGAAGCCCGATGGCAAGGAACTGTACCCCTGCCAGCAGGAGGACGGCGCCAAAAAGCATAAGGGGGCCATGAACTTCAAAAATGTGGATTCCCACAAGGAATTTTCGTGCGAGGAGAAAGCACCCGATCAAGGATGAAAGGAGGGTGCACACGAGAAAAAGCTTGCCGAAAAAATGAAGAGGGCGGGTCATGTAGCGCATGAGAAAGCCCACCGTGAGCAGGTCAAACATGACGCGAAAAGTGCGGGAAAGCCCGTAGTGGGATTTTCCCGAGTTGCGTCCCATGTCTTTGATGGGAATTTCCACTATGCGGGCACCGTTCAGCGCAGACAGTGCGGGCACAAATCGATGCAACTCCCCATACAACCTCAAGTCTGAGAGCACTTCCCGCCGATAAGCTTTGAAGGTGGTGCCGAAGTCGTGCAGTTTCACCCCTGAGACTTTGGACATGAGCCAATTGGCGATGCGTGAAGGAAGGGTGCGCGTGAGCAGCGCATCGGACCGCTGCACGCGCCATCCGGACACAAGGTCATAACCTTCTTGAATCTTTTCCAGAAAGTCGGGGATTTGTTCGGGAGCGTGCTGCAGGTCACCGTCCATGGCCACCACGAATTCGCCCTGGGCATGATCAAATCCCGCCATGAGTGCAGGAGTCTGGCCGTAATTTTTCCGCAGGTGCACCACCACAATCCTGGGGTCTTTGTCAAAAAGCTGGTCCAGAAGCTGGGGTGTGCTGTCCGTGCTTCCATCATTCACAAGCACCAGTTCCCAGCTGTTTTCCAGTGATTCCATGGTGCTCCTGACGCGGGCATAAAGCTCCAAAAGGGTGGCCGCTTCATTGTGCAGAGGTATGACCACGGAAACAGTGGGGGTTGGCCTTTCAGGGGAAGCAGGGGCACTCGGGTTCGCAACGGTTCCTGATGTTTTCAACATGCGCTCATCTCTCCAAAATGTTTGATCTGGATATTTTGTTCCAGCAGGGCTTCTTTGAAAAGGGGCGACAGCAGCAGGTCCCTTTCCACTTGCCGCTGTTTCAAGAGCCGCGTCCTGCTGCCCTGCAGGTCCGAGTCGTAGTCGCCGGGGTGCATCATCCACTCGGTGATGCCCTGGGGAAGGCGCCGGGCAAAGCACATGGCCAGTGACGGATTCCAGAGACCTGTGAGGGAGATGCCAAGGAAGTTTTTCGGGGTTTTCAAGCCGGCTCTATGAATTTTACGCTGAAAAGCCTTGTGCTGACTCTTTGCGAGCCACGCCATGGTGTGTTGCCCCAGGAATTCTCCCCACTGGTTTCGAGCAATGTTTCGCGTCGCTGCCCAGAAGGGGCTGCAGTCGAAGGGGTTGCGCATCCAGAAGATTTTAAATTTTCGAGCGACTTCTATGGTCGCCTCCAGAACCTGGGGAATGAGGTGGACGTGCTTGTGTGTGTCCAGGTGAGTTGGACGAATGCCGCTGTCCAAAACCCGGGTCAACTGACAGTGCAGCTCCTTTTTCACAGATGCTGCGGACACCCTTCCTGAAAAGAGGCCTTTGAGCAGCGCAGCGGGAGATGGTGGCAGATTGCCTGTTTCGTCCACCAGGTCGGGAATTGCTTCCGGGGGTGCAGCCGAAGGCAGTTCTGTGAGTGCCAGGTGGACGCCGATGCCCAGCTGAGGGTGGCATTTGGCTCTCGTGACCGCGTCTTCAAAAGCCTTCCCGCAGGCCATGATCGTTGCGCTTCGCAGCACGCCTTCCCGGTGGCAGCGAAAAACGGCTTCATTGATGCCCTGAGTATAACCCAGATCGTCTGCGTTGATGAGCAGAGTCTTTGTGTCCAATACAGTGTGATCCCATGCTGCAGGAGTGGTGTGTGGATGGCATTTTGGCGATGTGCCACCTCCATGGAGCAATGCTTTGCTAGCAGAATGGGGGGAAGGTGTCAAGGGAGGTCATGGGTTGGGAGGAATGGGCTTTTCAGAACACTGAAATTGCGTTAGTCTGCCTGTGTTTTTGACCACTTCAATGGACCTGACGGGAGAGTGAAGAGATGAAAGTTGCTCGCTTCATGGGGAATGGATTCAAGATCCTCATCCTTTGCGTTTTGATGCTCACCCTCACCACTGCGAGGGGAAACTGTGAAGAGCCAAAAGTGCTCGGTTTGGATGAACTCATAAAGCTGGCGGTGGAGCATAGCCCGCAGCTGAGACAATCTGATCAGCAGGTGCTGGCTGCCGAGAGTGACCTCATGCAGGCCCGGGGAGCCATGTTTCCCCAGCTGGAACTGGTGGGCACCGCAGGGCCCGTAAATGATGCGGACCTTCCAACGGTTGTGGTGAGNGAAGAGATAGCTCCCGGTGTATTTTCGGGGGTTCTCCAGGACAATGACAAAAATTCGGTGGGCATTTTCGGGCGCTTGGATGTGGCCATATTTCAGCCTTTGTATGCCTTTGGGAAAATTTCTCATCGCCGGGACGCCGCCGCTTTTGGTGTTGAAGCACAAAGATATGGCCGGGAAGCACGCCTTAGCGAAGTCGTTCTCAACGTCAAAGAGCTCTACTACAGCATGATTGTGGCCCAGCAGGGAGAAGGTGCGGCACGGAGCGCCGGTGATTTCATTGAGGACGCCCGCAACCGTATCGAGCGTTTGATCGATGCCCAATCTCCCATGGTGGATCAGAGTGACCTGTACCGCCTTGAGGCTTTCGAAGCGGATATTGCACGTTTCCGTGCGAGGGCTGAATCGGGAAGCCGAATGGCCTATCACGCCCTGAAGCGGGCCATCGGTTACCCGGAGCACAAGGATTTTCAGCTCGATCGCAGGGAATTGCCCATGGAGGCTCCAAGACTCCAGGGCTTGGAGGAGTATGTCCACATGGCCCTTGAGTCCCGGCCGGAACTGAAGCAGCTCGAAAGGGGAATCGAGGCCAGAAAGGCAATGCTGAAAGCCAGCCAGGCAGATTTTTACCCCACATTCTTTGCGGCGGCCATAGGTTCTTTTGCTGGAGCCCCGGGACGCGAACGCATGCCCATTTCGTATTTTGGTGACGACTTCAACCATGCCCGCATGGGCGTCATCGTGGGGTCCGAATGGAAATTTGATTTTGGAATCAGCCGGGGCCGCTCCAGGAGAGCTCTGGCCGAGTACCAGCAACTGGTGCATCAGAAGGAATTTGCAGCGGACAGCATACCTTTGCAGGTCATGAGATACTATGAAGAGGTGCTGGAGGCGGAGAAATCACTGCAAGCCTACCGAAATGCGGTCGTGGCCTCTCGCAGGTGGGTGGTGGCTTCCTTCTCCGACTTCGATTTCGGCCTGGGCACCGCCAGAGACATGTTCGATGCCATTGACCGCTATGGTAAAAATCAAGGTGAATACCTGACCCTTCTCTTGAGTTATAATATTTCACAGGCCAGGTTGGAGCATGCAGTGGGCATGTACAAAGGGGAGGTCGTCTCGCCCTGAGTCCATCATTCTCCTTACAAAACATGTTCACCTTGGATTCATCGGGTGAGAATTTGAAGAATGCACACAGGGTCGTCCATTTGTAATGAAAATAGTACTGAGGCTCATACAGTTTTGGCTGGCCTGGGTTTTGCCCAGGCCTCGACTTGTTTTGGGGGTGGCTTTGCTGTCGGCGGCGGCGGCTCTTTTCTATACAGGGGCCCGGCTGGAAATCCGAACGGATCAGCTGGAACTGATCTCTCCCGATCATCCTCTCGTAGAATTGAGCAGCAGGCTTGATCCCTTCAGCATGGAGGGCACGGCAACCTTTACCCTGGTGATGGAAGCTCCATCACCTGAAATGGCCCTGGATTTCATGCACACCATCGTGGAGCGCATAAAGGAAGACAGGGCTCATTTTCGGGGGGCTTCTTATCGTATTGATCCGGAGCAGTTCAGGAAATGGGCGCTTCTCTACTTGAGCGAGCAGGAGATTCACCAGCTGGCCGGGAGCCTTCATGACCATTCGGACATGATCGAGGGGCTTGCTGCGAAGCCGAATGTGGTCGAGCTCATGGCCCTTGTGAACCGGGACATGTCCACTCAGATGGTCAGCGAGCTTTTTACGGGTTTTCTCGACGAACCCATGGTGACAGAAGGGTCGGACAGTGGTTCGGAGCCGCCCGATCTGGAGTTTCTCATCAAGGTCCTGGAGGGCCTCAACAGCTACCTGAGGGGTGAAGGTGAATACGTTTCTCCCTGGCCGGCAGTGGTGCGGGGGGCCACGTGGGACATGGACGAAGAAGGGTACTTCTGGCATGGGGACAAAGAATTTCTCATCGCCATGGTGGTGCCCGAGAGAAAACGGGGGGATCTCACTCAATACACGGATTCCCTGGACCATTTGCGGAAGCTCATTGGTGAGACACAGTTGATCTATCCCCAGGTCCAGGCTGGAGTCACGGGGCAGGAAGCTCTCAACAACGATGAAATGATCACGGTTCTTGCGGACATGAGCCGGGCCACGTGGATCGCCCTCCTGGGCGTCCTGACTCTCATGGTCTTGATTCTGGGAAGCATTCGAAGGCCCGTCATCGAAATGATCTCCCTGTCCGTGGGGTTGTGCTGGACTTTTGGGTGGACAACCCTGTTCATCGGCCACCTCAATATTCTCTCAGTGGTCTTTGCACCCCTGCTCTGCGGTTTGGGTGTTGATTATGGCATTCACTGGTTCAGCCGATTTCGTCAGGAGGAACTGAAGAACTACCCCGAGGTCCAACAGGTCATCAGAAGCGTGGCCACATTGGCCGGCCCTGGAATAGTTATAGCCGGCGTGAGCACGGCTCTTGCCTTTCTGCCTTTTGTGCTCACAGGCTTTCGAGGACTGATGGAACTGGGGCTCATCACTGGAGTGGGCACATTCCTTCTCATGGTTGCGGACTTCACCGTGATCCCCACACTGAGCACCTTTCTTTCAGGGTACAATCCCAAGAAAAAGGTTGCAGAAAGGGATGCTCCGGAGAGGAACCTCATCCGCCTCACCCCCCGAACGGCACGGGCGGTTCTGGGCTTTGTGGGGATAGCCTCCCTGGGGAGTGTCTGGATGGCTTCAAACGTGGGATTTGACTTGAATCCCCTGAGACTTCAGGCGGCCAATGCTGAAGCGGTGGTTTGGGAAAAAAAGCTGGTGGAGGGCTCAGAGCGCTCCATTCTGACGGCCTCTGCCTTTGCCTCTTCTCCCCGGGAACTCATGGAAAAGAAACGAGATTTCGAATCTCTTCCCGAAGTGGCGGAAGTTCAAAGCCTCTATTCCTTCCTTCCCGAGAGGCAGGAGGAAAAAATTCCTCTGGTGAGTTCCCTGGTTCATAAGGTGCCCCCCCTGCAGAAGCACACCACGCACTTTGGTCCTCAGCAGGTGCGGGAACTCATGAGCACATTGGAGCGCATTCGTTTCAAAATGAACGAGGAACAGGCAGCTCAATGGGGCGCAGCCCAACCCGTCATGGACCAGATGTGGAAGGTCCGTTCCCTCACGGGTGATGCCCTGGCCCTGCTGAAAAATGAGGGGGAAGCGCTCGTNCGTCTCAAGAAGTATCAGGAGCGCTTCTACGATGACCTGTCTGCCACCTGGAATTTTCTGCGGGATGGAGCGGAAGTTCCTTTGATGACCACNGCGGACCTTCCTCAGGAAGTGAGAGACATGTACTACCATGAGGGTGAATACCTCATACGGATCTACCCCAGTGAGTCCGTCTGGGAGGAAGGTTCCCTGGCGCGTTTCATCCATGCTATCGGGTCGGTGGATCCCGAGGTGGTGGGTGATCCCGTGTCCCTTCATGTTTTTTCCGAAGCCTTCAAGAACGCCTGCATCAAGGCCTCCATGCTCGCTATTGTGTTCATCTCCGTCCTCCTTCTGCTGACGTTCAGAAACCTGTCCCTCACGCTCCTTGCCCTGGTGCCCCTCATCCTCGGCACCTTGTGGACTGTCGGCATCATGGGCTGGGTGGGGATGGATTTCAATCTGGCCAACAGCATTTTCATGCCTCTCGTGGTGGGGGCGGGGGTTGAATTCGGAGTCATCATCATCCATCGATTGCGCGACGGAACGGTGGAGCCGGGAACGCTGCCTCTCAGCACCGGGCGGGGAGTGGTCCTCGCTGCGTTGACCACCACAGTGGGTTTCGGTACACTTATGATTTCAGATCATCAGGGAATTTTCAGTCTTGGTTTCGTTGCGGCAACGGGGAGCCTTTGCGTTCTCTTGGCCGCGCTGGTGATCATGCCCGCTATTTTGCTCGTGGCGCACAAAAGACAGAGTCTGCAACCTTGAAAGGAGTCTGATATGCCGTCTGTTCGTCTGTTTTTCATGATTTTTCTCCCTTTGACTCTGCTTTTTGGCATGAGTCCCCTCGCCAGGGCGCAAGGGGGGGAAGCCACCTGGCAGGTGCAGAAGGTTTTGGACAGAGCTATGGAAATTCAAACGGATCCCGCACTGGCCGGCGAAGAAAACCGTCAGGAAAGGGCCCGTCTCATTCGACAGCTCATCGCCGATAATTTTCTTTCCCAAACCATGGCAAAAAAATCCCTGGAAAATCATTGGGGCGCTCTTTCAGCGTCACAGCGCAATGCATTCCAGGACGTGTTCATCACGCTGTTTCAGGATTCCTACACTCGAATGGTCCTCAATTTTCTTGTGGAAGAAGACGTCCGCTATGGGGAAGAGGAAATCCCGCTGGGCGAGGCCAGGAAAGTCCAAACAACCATCATGAGGGTCAGTGAGCACATTCCCGTGGACTACACACTGCACCGTGAGGGCGGGCGCTGGTTCATCACCGATGTGGAGATCGATGGAGTGAGCATCGTGAACAATTACAGAAACAGTTTCAATCGTGTCATCCAGGCCAGTTCTTTCAACGACCTTCTTGAAAGGATGAAGGCTCAAAAAGAGGCCATCATGGCCGATCAAATCTGAAATGCTGCCCCTTTGAGATTCTTCAGCCAGCGGGGAGGCACATTTCCCTTTTACCCGTCCACGGGGGAATCAGGTCTTTGGAATCTCTCCTTCATTCCGGCTTTCGCCGGGAATGAAGGGGGGCGCCGCGGGGACTTTCTCGTGTGGACCGCGATTTGAAGGGTGCGGGAGAGGAAGCCAAACTGCTCAAAGAGGTTGCATTTTTCCATCTTCAACGATTTGATAACGTTTTCCGCGCCATTCCACCTCGCTGCCCCAAATGCTCATGCACCAGATGAAGAGGGCGAAGCCGTCTCGAAGGGGCAGGAGATGGAGATTTTCTTTTGTGGTCGCATCCCCCAGGATTTTGACGCCCACCGTCCAGGCAGAAGTGAATCGCGCCGCAGCTGCCAGGCCCAACAGCACAAGACTCAGAAAGCTTCCACCATTGGCGGCCACGTTCAGAAGAGCTATGGGGAGGGTGTGTGTGACGATGGAGGCCGCATGCCCCACGGGGCGGCAGGCGCGTATGCCTCGTGCCCACCGGATCTGGTGCTTGAGCATTCCCTTGAAGGACGATGCGGGCAGAATGGTTTCCACCACATAAGGGACGAGGTGGATCTTGCAGCCTTTTTTCCACAGCAGGTGACCCAGCATGTAGTCGTCGGCCAGGTGATCGGCCACCGCTTCAAACCCCCCCAGTGCCTCCAGCTTCCCTTTATGGATCACAATCGTTGCACCGAAGGCGAAACTGATGCCCTCCATAAACTCGGCCATCATGACCCCCGTGGTGAAGTCCGTGGCGATTCCCAGAGCTTCAATCCTGGCGGCGAAGTTGGGAGCCGTTCCTGCCCTGTAAAGGCAAGTGGCCAATCCCGTTTGAGGATCACGCCCTGCGGACGGGACCACCTGACGGAGATAGTCTTCCCGCACACGCATGTCGCTGTCCACCAGGACGAGCCAAGGATGCCTGGCCCTGGCCAGCATGTTGTTGAGGTTGTTCACCTTGGGGTTTTGTCCGATGGTTTTCGANGATATGACCAGCTCTATGTCCCGGTGAGGAAATTCGTCCATGATNCGGTGCACTACGGGAATGGAGCTGTCCTCGGGATCCTGTACGCCAAACACAATTTGAAATTCCGGGTAGTCCAGCCGGCAGAAGGAGGCGTAATTGTCGTAAGCTCTGAAGTCCACGCCGCACAGAGGGATGAGGAGCGTGGCTGGAGGGAGTGCCTGAGGCCAATGTGTGGGCCTCTGGTTGGAAACACGTCTGCGAGCAACGACAATGGTGATGAGGCAATAGGCGATGGAGACGGCCGTGAGACTCGTCAGCACCCAGCCCACGAGGGAAGAAAGCATGTCATTCAGTCCGGTTGGGGATGATTCAGGGCAGGCAGATGAGCACGACTCCCACGCAAACCAGAAAAGTGCCCGCCCAGCGGCGCTTGTCGATTTGTTCTTTGAGGAAGAACTTGGCTCCCAGGACAGTGACCACATAGACCACCGATGTGGCGGGAACGACAAAGCTCATTTCCGCCCATGCCAGGACGCTGATGAAGGCGAAAAAACTGATGGCCAGACAGAAGACACCCATGAGGAAATCCCTGTTATGGAGGACTCTTCTGCCCAGTTGAAACAGATGGTAGGGGTGAAAGCTGCTGACCTCCCCCATTTTCTTCATGCCCCGCGTGATGAGGACGTCTCCCGCCGCGTTGGAAAGGACAATGACAGCAATCATGAGCAGTGTGACCGCATCCATAGGTGGTGCCTCCCTGGAAAATGCTCCGTGGCTCTCAGGTTTGATAGGGCCGGGTTTCCTGATTCAGCCCATAGGCATTGTTGTGCTTTGGGGTGTTTCCCGACTTGGTAACGAGGATCACCCCGAGGCATATGAGCAGTGTCCCCGCCCATCTGGTTTCTGAAACAGATTCTCCCAGGAACTGATGCGCCAGAGCCACGTTGACAATGTAGCTGAGAGAAATCACGGGGACCACAAAGCTCAGATCTGCCCAGGTGAGAGACACGGTGAACATGACGAAGAACAGGATCAACAAAAGAATGCCCGTCCAGATGAAAGGGCTTTGCATGGCTTCAAGGAGCATGATCAGCGAAAAATCGGCGCTGTCGCTGCTTCCCCCCGATACCAGCTTCATGCCTTTGCTGAGAGCCACGTTGCCTATGGATTGAGCCATTATGGCCACTGTGAGAACAATCGCCGTTTTCATATTTCCCTTTCCAGTCCCCCATAGCCGATCAGGTGAATTTTCCGTTCTTCGATTTTTCTTTTGAAGGCTTTGCTCATGAGTATGTCAAATTCCCTGCGGCACTGAATCTGCTCTGGACTCGACCCTCTGGAGAGACTGTGCAGAGCGGGGTGGAAATAGATTTCGCTGGTTCCCGAGGGGAGTTGATCCAGCACCGCCAAGACATACTCTTCACTCATTTTACCGGTCATGAAATGGCCGTAAACCCTTTTGGGGTGGCAAAAGTTCTTTTCCCTCGCCCTGGCTTCCATGCGCCCTGTGAAGTATCGAAAAATCAGTGCGGAAGCCATCTTGTTCATGGGTTGATCCCGATGCACACTGGGGGCCGCCCGCAGGCTGTCACGGGGAACTCTCAGGCGGTGAATGCCGTATTTCTCTCCAAGCTCAAGAACCATTTCAAAAATCACCGGGTGGATGTGCAGGTGCAGGTGGCTGTCCATGTGAGTGGGTTTGACACCTGCAGACAGAAACCTTTCAAGCTGTGCCCCCAATTCCTTGTGAAGCTCCTTCTTGGCTTTGGAGGAAAAGAAGTATTTGAAGCCAGCCGAGACAGGGTCCCTGGGAAAATAACCATTCCGGTCCGTGATGGATGGAATTTCCTTGTGGGGAAGAACGGATCTGCCCATGACCGCAACCAGGTGAATGCCCACCGAGAGCCCGGGATGTTTTTTCGCAAGAGAAAGGGCTTGGGACGCTCCCTCTTCGGCCACCATGAGGCTGCAGGAAGTGAGAGTTCCCGACCGGTGCGCCTCCCTGACCGCGGCATTCACTTGCGCTGAAAAACCAAAATCATCGGCATGGATGATGAGGCGGCGTCTTGTCATATGATCCTGGTCAAGCACTCACTTTGCCACGGGTGAACTTCTTTCGTTTGGCTCTCAATTCCAGGTAGTCGCGCGCTTCCCTGTAAAGCCTTGTCCGGTCATCTTTGCTGAAAATGGCTCGGCGCAGGATGCGATAGATGACTTTCGGCCTGAAGTAATAACGCCCGTAAAAGTCTTCCACAGCTTCAACGATCTCTTGCCTGCTCAATCCCGGATACTGAAAATTGGGCAATTGGTGGCCCCCTTCGTCGAGCATGGCATCTTTGGTGAGACAGCCCTGACTTTCAAACCAGCGATAGAGCTCCGTGCCTGGAAAAGGATGCGCCACCGAAACCTGTATGGTTTCCGTGTCCATTTCTTCCGCAAAGCGCATGGTTTCCCTGATGCTTTCATGGGTTTCGCCCGGCAGGCCTATGATGTAATCACCGTGCACCACCAGTCCCAGCTCACGGCAATTTTTGATGAACCGGCGAGCCTGTTCCAGCGTGGCACCCTTGCTCACATTCTTGAGTATCTGGGCATTCCCTGATTCAAACCCCACCACAAGGAGCCGGCATCCAGCGTCTTTCATGCCCTTGAGTGTTTCGTAGTCCGCATGGACACGGCAGTTGCACGACCAGTTGAGCTTCATGGGCCTGAGCTCTTTGCACATGGCAAGGGTTCTTTCCTTGCCCCAGGCGAAAGTGTCGTCATCAAAAAACACTTCCTTCAGGCTGGGAAAGAGTTCAAAGGCCCTCTTGGCTTCTGCAGCGGCGTTGGCGGGTGTTCTTGTGCGCCATCGGTGGCCGCTGAATGTCTGGGGCCAGAGGCAGAAGGAACAGCGGGCGGGGCAGCCCCGGGATGTGTAAAAGGAGAGATAGGGATGTCCCAAGAAAGGGATGTTGTATTTGGTGATGTCCAGGTCCCGCTTGTAGATGTCCACGGCAAAGGGAAGAGAGTCGAGATCTTCCAGGGGGGGCCGGTCCGGGGTGTGCCGCACCTGGCCGTTCTTTCGAAAACTGATTCCCTGAATGTCTTCCAGAGGCTTTCCCCAGGCAAACTCGGCAACGGCATAATCAAATTCTTTGCGCACGACGAAATCAATGACGCCACCGGCATGGAGGGACTCCTCGGGCATGACGCTCACATGAGGCCCCACAAACGCCGTCTTGATATGCGGGTTTTTACCCTTGATCATTTCCGTGAGGCGCAGGTCGTTGGCAAAACCTGGTGTGCTGGTGAAGAGCACCAGAAACTCGTAGTCTTTGGCGATTTCCACGGTTTCCTGTGGAGTGATTCCGTGAGGGCCCGCGTCCAGGAGGCGGCTTTGTGCAATGAGTCCCGCTGGGTAGGCCAGCCAGGTGGGATACCAGAAGGATCTTATCTCCCGGCGTGCGGGCCACCGGGATCCTGCACCGCCGTCGAAGTTTTCAAAAGAAGGGGGATTCAGAAGCAAGGTTTTCATTCACATTCTCCATGGCAACGTGTGCAATAGGACAATATACTTAGCGGAAGAAGAACAGGCAAGGCAAGACTGCCCGAAGCCGGCGGCCGCATGAAATGGACGAGCTTCCTGCATCCGAGGGGAAAGTTGCCTGCATCGTTCCTGTTCATCTGCTTTGCGGGGGCGGCCTTTTTTCTAATGGAACCATGGAAGATGGATTTTGACAAACTGGGTGACTCCTATCATTCCCACCAGAAAGCTGGCGAACCACAGAATCTTTATCCGGGCCATGGTTGCCAGGGCAGCCACGAGGATTCCGCACTGCATCCACAAGACCGCACGCTTCAAATTTTGTTGTTGATGTTGTGAAGCCTGGGATTGAAGGATCAAATCTTCACCCATTTTCTGAACACGCTCTTTTTCTTCTTCCAGCTGCAGTGTGTGCGCGTCATATTCCTTCACTTTGTTCCGGATAAAATTTTGCACATCCGGGCTGCCGGTGCCCACCAGCTGGTTCAGCTGAAAGAGTTCCATCTGAAGACGAAAGGCCTGTTCCTTGAGATGGTGTGCGAGGCGATCGGAGTGCTCCATGACGTGTTTTTCCAATTGTTCATGCTCGGACGTGACCTGAGCCGACAGTCCCAGGGATGCCAATGTGGAGAGCACGGCGAAAAACATGGTGAGCAGAGCGTATCTGCCAATCTTATCCTGGTTTTTTCTAAACTGCATGGCAACTCCTCACGGCAAATCCATGGTTGTGGAATGTCAAGCGCGCCTAATATAGAGAAGGGAAAAGCTCCGTGCAAGGAGCTAATCCCTTCCCGGAGGTTCCTCTCCCAATGCAACACCCCTGGTTCCCCAAAGGAGCGGTCCCCTTTTTCCCTGGCAGGCCACGGAGGACTCCCGGAATGGAAGGGCGCCTTTCGATTCCCCCATGGGAATCTTCCCATGCGCATGCGGCCTGCCTTCTGCACTTTTCACGATAAAACTTTACAGTCCCTTTCTTCCCCCAAATGTGATAAAGGCGGAGAAGATGGTTTCTTCAGTGGAAAATGATCGGGGTGCCCTGGGTTTTCTGCGGTTTCCTGCATTTGCCTCTTCCAAGGGAAGTCATTCAGCAAGATGAAATGCGGCTATTTTGTTTCCTTTGACCCACAGTTTCCCCTTGAGGAAAACTGTCCTCCTTTTTGCGACCTGGAAGACAAGAAGCTGTTGACGCTCGTTGGTGGTGCGCTGGGGGTCATTCTGCCCGTCTATCTGTCCCCCGTTCGCTACAGAGCCATAACCCACCATGCGAAAGACTGGTTTCCAAACCTGGAACCCCGGTTCCTTTACAAGGGCAAGTGCAGCCAGATAGAACTCTTTCGGCAATCAGGGGTGAGACATCCCGAGAGCATTCTTTTTCACTCTCCTTCGGCGATGGTGGAGGCTGTCCAGTGGGGGCGGCTGTCATGGGAATATCCCTTTGTCATGAAGGGAGACTCGGGGGGAGGGGGGGTCTCCGTCTTTCCCGTTCATGATCACAAGGATCTTCAGAGGGGCTGCGCAAAGCTCAAAAGGAATGAGCCTGCGCTGGTGCAGCGCTGGATACAACACGGTGGTCGCGACCTGAGAGTGGTGGTCTACGGGGACAGAGCTTTTTCGTATTTCCGCGTGGGCGATGGATCTTTCTACAACAATGTCTGCAGGGGAGGGCGTCTCGATCACCGTTCCCATGAGGCGATGCAGCAACGAGGCCGGCTCGCTGTCCTGAAGCTTTGCGGGAAGGCATCCATCCACGTGGCTGGTTTCGATCTCATGTTTCCCGATGAAGGGCCTCCCGTTTTTGTGGAAATCAATTTTCATTTTGGACGCAAGGGCCTCGGTGGAACTGGGCAGCATCGGCGCCACATGGGGGAAGCCATCCAGCGCTGGTGTGCGATGAAAGGGAACCGGCAAACCAATGTCACTCCAAGGGGGCTTTGAAAAACTGGCGGTAGAAGAAAACACTCAACATGATGGGCAGGAAAAAATAGACGAGCCGGTAGAGGAGAGTGGCCAGAAGGGCCTGGTCATAATCCAGCCCCATGAGATAGAAGGCGCCTGCCATGGAACCTTCCATGAGTCCTATGGATGCGGGAATGAAGCTGAACAGTCCTGCAAAAATGCCCACGGAAAAACCCACCAGGAGAGTGCTGTTGTCGATGGGGTAGTGAACAGCCATGAACGCGAACTTGAGACAGGCGAACATGAGCATCCAGTCCAGCAGGGCAAAGAGAGCGGGTGCCCAGAGTTGACGGATGTTTCTGAGCAGCAGGTTCATGCTGTCATTGAAATTCTCGAAGAAAGTTTCAGCCCTGTTCCGATTGAACCACCTGGCCCATCGCAATTTCTCGGAGAGGAAGTCTGCCACGGTCATGGCCAAGCGCCAGAGTTTTTTTCTAAAGGCTTCGTGAACAATGGTCTGTATGGTGATCCAGGTGAGCAGAAAAGCGATGATGAGAATGATGATTCCCAGTTCCATCTCGCGGTCTTTCAGGGGGTATTCACTGGAGAGAGAAAAAAAACCGATGTAGACGAAGAGGACGGCCACCGTGTTGGTGAGAAAACCGTGCACCATGGAAATGGAAAGAGTTTTGCTAGGAGGTATTTTTTCCCGTGAGAGAAGGTATACTTTCGCGGCGACGCCGCTCAGTCCTCCGATTGCCATGAGGTAGTTGAGGGTGCAGGAGATGAGCGATATCTTCAGCGTGGAGAAAAAAGGGATGCGCTGACCCGTGTTTTTCAGCAGACTGTCCAGAACGGCGGCAATGCAGAGATAGCTGGAGGCACTGGCGAGCACCATGGCCAGCACCCACATCATGCTGAGTTCCTCAAGGCTTTGAGCAAGCTTTGTCAAATCGGCCTGACGAATGGTGTAGAAAAGGATGGCAAAGCCCAGTAAAGCGGCGAACCAAAATCGTTTGCGGGTGGCGAAGATCAAGCTTGTTTTCTCCCTTTTGGGGAAGCTGGAATCGGGGGAAATTCCCTGATTGTGCGTTGCTGTGCGGACAGTGGCCAAAATATCAAAAGGGAACTTTGAAGGAAAGCCATTAAAGGCTGATCCCCTTCACGGCCCTGCCACCCCTTTGACACCCCTGGGACGGCCTGGCTTGACATGGGGATTTTATGTTCGCTTTTTCAACTTTTCGAGGTGTGGAAATGAGGATCACGAGGATGCGGACGGGATTTTTCCTGGCAATCGCTCTGGCATTGTGTGTGAATGGCTCCCATGCGTCTCAGGAAACGAATCAGGCAACCCAATGCCCGGTGAGCATCCATTCCCGTGAGAATGCACCTGCCGGTCAGGCTGAAAGACTGGTTGGCGAATTGCTCAACGACATAAGAATTCCCGGTCACGTGAGCGATATCATGAGCACCCTCTACACGAAACATCGCTCGGAAATCGTGCGCATCATCCATGGCAATCCTCACATTGTCTGGAGCACGGTGGAACTGGTTCTGGAGGCACTGCCCGCTCTCAGGACCATGGGGGAGAATGGGGGGGCAATCATCGTGGACAAGGATGTTTATTCCAGAGCCGAGGTTATTCTGGAACAATATCGGTCTCTTGCTTCTTCGGGACTGGCCAGGGACCTGGATGGTTTGAAGCGGTACGTGGAAAGCCGGGCACTTCCGCTGGATTCCAAGAAAATCAAAGTGGATCTCAACTGAAGGGGGACAGGAGGCAGTCACCTTTTGGAGCGGATACGGGCACATGTCTCGCAATCGGCCGCATCCTCTCCCTCTTCGCTGCACATGATCGAAAGGCAATGGTGCACCTCTTCGGGCAAGTCAAGGAAGCGAACTCCAAAGCCGGGAGGATAATGAGTCACCTGTCCATGATTGACCCAGGCTACCTGGCCGTCAAATCGGACGCAGTGGTCAGGTTTGGTCTCCACTTCCAGTTCCACAATGGTTCGCGGGGGAACCGACTGTCCCGAAACGATGAAAACACCTTCGGGGCAGATGTCCCGGGTGATGCCGTCGAATTCAAGGTGTTCATTCCGCCATCTGATGCTGAGTCTTTTTAAGTAACGTTCGTGTTTTCTCAATGACCGTTGCACCTCTCCCTTTCTCGTCGTCTGTCCTTGTGACTGGACGTTCTTAAAACAAAACGCATGAAATTCAAAGTAGCTTCATCATTTTCATATCATTTCCCGTGTCTCAAAGGTTGTCGGCTGATTTGAGCTGAAAAATAAGGGTTTAATTTTTCATGGGTCACTTTCACATGCCGATGGCAGCGGAATCACGGAATTCTAACCCATTGAGATGTTCTTTGGCCGGGAAAAGGGGAGCAGAATTCTCGTCGCTCCATTGATTTTGTCTGCCATCTTCTGGCAGAGTGTGTTCTGATCTTTTTCCACGTGCCGAAAACGTTAATGCGGAGGACTTCTTTATGCCATACTCGATTAGAAACATACGCCCCAATCTCGCAGGTGATTTTCCCCGAATCCACCCCAGTGCGCTCATCGACCCATCGGCCCAGATCATTGGCAATGTTCACATTGGCAAAGATGTTTTCGTGGCTCCCCTGGCTTGCATACGTGCCGACAAAAGAGGACCTGACGGTATCGTTCAGCCCTTCATCATCGAGGAAGAAGTGAGCATCCAGGATGGTGCCATCATTCACAGCCATCGAGGATCATCGGTGGTCATAGGAGCCCAGACGACCGTCGCCCAGGGTGTGGTCCTCCATGGTCCCTGCACCATAGGAGCCAAATGTTTCCTTGCCCTGCGAAGTGCCATATACCGTGCCACCATAGAGGATTCCGTCTGGGTGGGCATGGGCGCTCTGGTCATGCGTGCCACTCTGGAATCGCACCTTTACGTGCCCGCAGGAAGCGTTATCACGGGGCGATCGGACCTGGTGGGCCTTCGCTTTGTCACCCCCAAAGAAACGGAATATATGGACCGNATTCTTGAATCCAATTCCCTGTTGCGTGGCGATTATCAGCAACTGCGAAGTCAGCTGGAAAAACAATGAACAGGATGCCTCGGACCTGAGCCCGTTTCCCCATTCCCTTGAGAGCCGATGGCTTTCAAGGGAACTTTATTTGGCATGGCCGGGTTCATGCACTTTGGGCATGCGGCTCCTGACGCACTCGATGCATCATGAGGTCTAGCCTTGGAAAGGGGTGGAGTACGTGTGGCCGATTTTTCATGCTTTCTGGTTTTTCTGTGCTTCCTTCTTCTTCCTGTTGCCCTCCGGGCTGCAAGCTTCCCAGAGTCTGGTCGCTCCTGCCCCTGAAGCAGCCCATCTTTCGAACCTCTCATCATGGGACGACAATCAAGCACTGCGGGACCTGCGCGAAGGAACTGAAGGGCGCCCCCTGAGCATTTCGGAAGCCATAACCACAGCCCTTGCTGCCAATCCAGACCTGGAACTGGCGTCGGCCCGCGTTCATGAAGCCCGGGAAATGATCGCTGAGGCCCGTGCTGCCTTTTGGCCCTCCCTTCAACTGTATACGGAATACCTTCGGGGCGATGCCCCCTCCGTGCACGCCTTCAAACGGCTGGATCAACGCCGCCTTCCCCTCGTGGATTTCGACTTCAACGAACCGGGTGTTTTCCAGAATTTTGAAAGTGGCATGCTTGTCCATTTCAACGTGTTCAAAGGGGGGGAGCATGTGTTTCGAGAGCGCATTGCCCGCAAAGGGCTTCGCGTTCAGGAGCTGGACCGAAATGCCGTGACCAATGATCTGGTGGCTTCTGTCATCGGGGCTTATTTCGACGCACTGGCGGCCGGAGACCACGTGAATATTGCCGACCAGTCCGTGGAAACGGTCAAGTCGCAGCTGCACAGTGTTCGAGTGCGGTATGAGGGAGGGAGCGTGCTCAGGTCGGACCTCCTCTCCACGGAAGTGCGACTGGCACAGGCCATCGAGGAACGCATTCGAGCGAAAAACCGCCACGCCCTTTCCCTTTTGGCCCTTGCTCACGTCATGGGACTGCAGCAAACAAAAGGCCTGGAACTTTCGGGTGGTTCATGGGTTCCCCCCACCATCCCGCCGTGCGTCGAGGAGGGCACTCGAGTGGCCCTGGCAAGCCGTCCAGAACTTCGCCAGATCCGAGAGAAGACAGCTTCGGCCCGAATGGGAGTGGGTCTGGAGCGGTCAGCCTATCTTCCCGCGCTGGATCTTCACATCAAGGCTTATGTGGACGACGAAAAAATGAAATACGATGCGGATCGAGGCAACTGGACCGTGGGTTTTCTCCTGTCCTGGAACCTTTTCACAGGTTTCAGCACACCCGCAAGAGTGAATCAGGCCCGAGCCCGGCTGGCGCAGGCGGAGGCAGGGGATCGCCAGGTTTCCCAAGCCGTGATCCTGGATGTGAAGCGGGCTTATTTCCTTCACTCTGAAGCCCATGCCCGTCTGAAGGTCACAGGGAAAGCTGCTTCCCAGGCGGAAGAGGCTTTCCGTCTGGTTCAGATCGAATACGACAGGGGGTCGGCAGGCATCGTACGGTACCTGGATGCTGAGCTGGCGAAGAATTCAGCCCTGGTGGCCCAGGCAGCTGCCTTTTACGACTTCAGAAGAAGCCAGGCGGATGTGGCCCGAGCTTTGGGACACTTCGCGACCGATTAAAACCTTGGAAGTAGAGGTGCGTCATGGGAAAAGCTGCCAAAATCCTGTCTGCTTCTGGAGGTGTTCTGGTCCTCGCTGTGGCCATGCTCTACATGGCGGGGGTTTTTCGAACGGGTATCATCAGGCCGGGGGTGGTGCAGGAAGAAAAGTCCGAACCGCCCCCCGCGAGAACGGCCATGGCCACTGTGCAGTGGATACCCCAGGTTCATGATGCAGTGGGAACCGTCCGTGCTCGAATGGAAGCCACCATCTCTTCCCAGGTGACCGGGCGCGTCGTGTCTGTTTTTGTGCGGGAAGGGGATTTTGTGCTGGAGGGAGATCCTCTGGTGCAACTGGATGACCGTGAGTTGCGGGCTCGCTTGAATCAGAGCGAAGAGTCGGTGCGGGCAGCTCGGGCCATGGAAGCGCGGGCGCGGGCGGCTCTTGCGGGAGCCGATGCCGTGCATGCTGAGGTGAAGGCTCGCCGGGAAAGGGTCAAAAGCTATTTTCAGCAGGAAGTGGCCACGCAGCAGGAACTGGAACAGGTGGAGGCAGCCTTTGGCAAGGCCCGGGCGGCGGTGGGGGCGGCGGCCAGAGATGTGGCGGCGGCAAAGGCCCAGTTGGAACGGGCACGCAATCANAAGGAAGAGGCACAGGTCATTGTGAGCCACACTGCCATCAAGGCACCCCATGGGGGTCAGGTGGCGAGACGAATGGCCGATCCAGGAGATATGGCCGGGCCGGGAAAACCCCTCCTGGTTTTGCATTCGCCCCATGCCCTTCAGCTGGAAGCCCGGGTGCGTGAAGGACTCATAGCCCGCGTGGAAAGGGGAGCTCCGTTCATGGTCGTGGTGGACGCACTCGGTGCTGCTCTGGAGGGCTTCGTGGAGGAGGTCGTCCCTTCGGGGGATCCCGGCAGCCGCTCCTTCGCCGTGAAAGTGTCCCTTCCCCCTCNGGAAGGTCTTCTTCCGGGGATGTTTGGCAGGCTTCGCATTCCTGTGGATGAGCGGCGTGCCATTCTGGTGCCTCAAGANGCAGTGCGCCGCATTGGCCAGATGGAAGTGGTGCGGGTGGAAGAAAATGGCCGCTGGGTCCACCTGTTCGTCAAAACGGGGCAGCATGCCAATGGACAGGTGGAAATCCTCTCGGGTCTGCATGGAAACGAAAGAGTCGCCCTTCGGGGTCCGGAAGAGGCGGAGGCCACGGTTCTGGATAAGGACCGCCGCGTGGCTGCAGACCAAGGCGGACGGGAACGGCCATGAATGACCAGGTGAAGAGTTCTTCTCCCGGGGCCCTTGCATCCCTTGTGGGGTTCTTCATTTCTTCCAAGCTCCCTGTTCTCCTCATGATTTTTGCGGTGGTCGCGGGTCTTTCCGCCGTGTTCCTGACCCCCAGGGAAGAAGATCCTCAAATCGTGGTGCCCCTGGCCAACGTGTTTGTGGAATTCCCGGGCGCCAGCGCTGAAGAAGTGGAAAAGCTGGTGGCCACTCCCCTGGAGCGCCTTCTCTGGCAGATTGACGGGGTGGAATACGTCTACTCCATGTCCCGCAGGGACCTGGCCGTGGTGACCGTGCGGTTCTTTGTGGGAGAAGACCTCATTCAGTCTCTCGTGCGGCTCCACAACAAGATCACCATGAACATCGACGAAGTGCCCCCCGGTGTGAAGGGCTGGATCATCAAGCCCATCGAAATCGACGATGTTTCCATTGTGAACCTAACCCTTTATTCAAACCGCTACAACGACCATGAGCTGCACCGCATGGGCGGAGAAATTCTGGCCCGGCTGGAAGGCATCGAAGACATTTCACGCACTTCTCTGGTGGGAGGACGAAAACGGGAGATTCGCGTGGAACTGGACCGGGAAAAGATGACGGGCTTTTCCATCTCTCCCCTGGAAGCCCTCAGTGCTCTCCAGCGCACCGATGTTTCCGTGACCGCCGGGGCTTTTTCCCGGGCAAACCGTGAAATGACCGTTGTATGCGATGCTTTTCTCATGTCCAGGGAAGAGGTGGAAGATGTGGTGGTGGGAGTCCGGGAGGGAAGTCCCATCCATGTTCGCGACATCGCCACGGTCCTCGATGGCCCCGAGGAAATTCACTGTTTCACGCGCATCGGTTTTTCCCACAGGCATCTGATGGATCAAGGGCTGCAGGCGGAGAGGGTTGAATATGGTGCGGTCACCCTGGCTCTCGCCAAGAAAAAAGGCACAAACGCCGTTCGAGTGGCCGACAACATTCTCAAACGCCTGGAGGAGCTTCAGGAAAATGTGATTCCCCATGGGGTTCGAGTGGAGGTGACGCGCAACTACGGGGAAACGGCCCAGCAGAAAGTGGACGACCTGCTCACCTCGCTGATCTTTGCCATCATCACCGTGGTGGGCCTCATCATGTTCACCATGGGCTGGCGCGAGGGGCTGGTGGTGGGCATCACTGTCCCCCTCACTTTCGCCATGGCGCTCTTCGTCAATTATCTCACGGGCTACACCATAAACCGGGTCACCCTGTTTGCCCTCATCCTATCTCTGGGCCTGGTGGTGGACGATCCCATCACCAATGTGGACAACATTCAGCGCCACATTCTCGAGAAGAAAAGGGACGCCCTTCAGGCGACCCTTTTTGCGGTCAACGAAGTGCTGCCACCCGTGATCCTCTCCACCCTGGCCATCATCGTGTCTTTCCTGCCCATGTTTTTCATCACGGGAATGATGGGGCCCTACATGGCCCCCATGGCCATCAACGTGCCTCTCGCCGTCACCTTTTCAACGGTCAACGCACTCGTCATTGTTCCCTGGCTCTGTTATCATCTGCTCAGGAATATGGGGCAGGAGAAAGGGCCGGGGCAGCCTTCCTCTGCGGGAACGAGCACTGTTCCTCACTGGGTGCGCAAGGGGTATCATAGAATCCTGTCTCCTTTTCTGGGGTCCTCAACCTACAGTCTTTTTCTCATTGGAGGGGTGATCCTCCTTCTCCTCGCTTCCATTTCCCTGCCTGCTTTTCGCCTGGTGCCCCTTAAGATGCTTCCCTTTGACAACAAAAACGAGTTTCAGCTGGTGGTGGACATGAAGGAGGGAACAACGCTGGAAACCACGGACCGGGCCGTTCGGGCTCTGGAAGACTATTTGCGGACGATTCCCGAGGTCACAACCTTTGTTTCCTATGTGGGCACGGCTTCTCCCATGGACTTCAATGGCCTCGTGCGCCAGTATTACCTCAGACAGGGCAGCCACCTGGCGGACATTCGCGTGAACCTGGCTCCCAAGGAAAACCGTCAGCAGCAGAGCCACGACATTGTTCTCCGCATTCGCCAGGATCTGCATCAGATCGCACGGGATCATGATGTGGCGTTGAAAGTGGTGGAGATTCCCCCGGGCCCGCCCGTCATTGCCACTCTTGCGGGGGAAATTTACGGAACACCCGACAAAACCTACGAAGAACTTGTGAAGGCTGCAGCCCATGTCCGGCGCATCATGGAAGAACAGCCCGGCGTTGTGGATGTGGACGACACGGTGGAGGCCCGTCGAGATCGTCTCGATTTTGTCATCGACCGGGAAAAGAGCAGCCTGCACGGGGTCACCCCGGAACAGATCACCCAGACTCTCAAGCTGGCTTTGAGTGGCGTGTCTGCCGCAACGGTGCATTTGCCTCACGAGCGCCAGCCCCTTCGCATCAACCTCATCCTGCCCCGAAAAGATCGGTCGGGCGAGAAAGAACTGGCCCGAATCTCGGTCAAAACCTCTCAGGGACACATGGTGGAACTGGGGGAGCTGGGGCATTTTGTGATGCGCCCCGAAGAACAGACCATCTACCACAAAAACCTTGAACGGCTCGTTTACGTTTTCGGCGAAATGGCGGGGCAGGCTCCCGTGGAGGCCATCCTGGACATTCAGTCGCGGTTGAGGGAAGAGCCCCTACCCCCGGGAACCTGGGTCCTTTGGACCGGCGAAGGGGAGTGGCACATCACCCTTCAGGTCTTCAGGGATCTGGGGATCGCTTTTGGGGTGGCCCTCTTGGGGATTTACCTTTTGCTGATCATTCAGACGGGGTCTTATTCCATTCCCCTCGTCATCATGATGGCCATTCCCCTGACCCTCGTGGGCATCATGCCCGGATTCTGGCTCCTGAACCTGTTGACCAGCCAAAACATCGGAGGCTACGACAGCCTTGTCTACTTCACGGCCACCGCCATGATCGGCATGATCGCCCTGGGGGGCATCGTGGTGCGAAACTCCATTGTGCTCATCCAGTTCATCGATGGGGCGGTGAAAGAAGGGCTCCCTTTCAAGGAGGCGATCCTGGAAAGCGGAGCCGTGCGGTTGAGGCCCATTGTCCTCACGGCGGTCACCACTGCACTGGGAGCGTGGCCCATCACGCTGGATCCCATTTTTTCCGGCCTGGCCTGGGCCCTCATCTTCGGCCTTTTTGCCTCCACCTGCTTCACCCTGGTCATCATTCCCGTGGTTTACTATCTTGTATACCGAAAAAAATATGAAAGGAGTCCATCATGAAAATGGGACGCATTTTTCCCCCCCTCTTTGCTCTTCTTATGCTTTCCGCCTTCCTCGTTTCTCCCGCCAGTGGGGAAGATTCCAGGATGAAAGCTCTCGTGGATGGCAACACGGCTTTCGCCCTGGATATCTACGGAAAGCTTTCGAAGATGGAGGGAAACCTCTTTTTATCCCCTCACAGCATTTCCACGGCCCTCGCCATGACTTATGGAGGAGCCCGGGGCGAGACGGAAAAACAAATGGCCGAAACACTGCATTTTGGCCTGGAACAGAAGGACTTGCACGAGGCTTTTGCAGGGCTTGAAGCCCGCTTGAACAGGATCCAGGAAGAGGGGCATGTGGCTTTGAACGTGGCCAATTCCCTCTGGCCTCAAAAGGATTATCCCTTTCTGGAAGAGTATCTGTCTCTGGTCGAGCGGCACTACGGTGTTTCCATCAGCCCCGTGGATTATCGCACGGACGCTGAAGCTGTTCGGCAGAGGATCAACCGGTGGGTGGAAGAAAAGACACGGGAAAAAATTCAGGAACTTCTGCAGCCGGGTGTCCTGGATCCCATGACCCGGCTGGTTCTCGTCAATGCCATCCACTTCAAAGGAAACTGGCGGAGCCAGTTCCCCGTTGACGAGACTCAGGATGCTCCCTTTCACACAGCACCGGGTGAAACGGTTCAAGCGCCTTTGATGACCCAGCAGGAATTTTTTCCCTATGCCCATTGGGATTCCTTGCAGATCCTTGAATTGCCCTATGAGGGGAAGGACCTCTCCATGCTCATCCTGCTGCCGCGAGATGCGGACGGGCTCAAGGCCCTGGAGCGTGAGCTGTCCCCGGACAACCTGAGAATGTGGAAATGCGCCATGCAAAAAAGAGAGGTTCGGGTACACCTGCCCAGGTTCAAGATGACGTCCACATTCAGGCTGGACAACACACTGGCTTCCATGGGCATGCCCGACGCTTTTCTTGAAAACCGCGCTGATTTTTCAGGGATGGATGGCAGACCCGGCTGGCTCCACATTGGAGCAGTGGTTCACAAGGGATTTGTGGAGGTGAATGAAGAGGGGACGGAGGCCGCAGCGGCCACCGCCGTGGGCATACGGGCCACGGCCATGCCTGCTCCACCCCCCGAGTTTCGAGCGGATCGTCCCTTCATCTTTTTCATAAAAGAGAACCAGACGGGAAGCATCCTCTTCATGGGAAGGGTGACCGACCCCACCCAGCAGGGAGAATAGGACGGGAGACAAATTCTTGGTTTTTTGAACCAGGCTGCCCCTGTTCAGCCCTCGGACAGGGGAAAAGGAGCAGGGGCTGCAAAGTTCACCCGTGATCTGCGGCGCTGGGTGAGGATTCCCCGCCATCATTGCCCAAAAGGAGCTGTGACTCGGTGGCGGGGAGTTCCTGAACACCCCGCAGCTTTCTTTCGATGGTGCGGGATCTTCTGGCGGCGGTTTCCATGGTGTTGGAGGCCTGCTCCAGTTTTTTTCTGACCCCTTCGAGCACGTCGCCGAATTTTCCGAACTCGGATTTCACGGCTCCAAGCAGTTTCCAGACTTCGCTGGACCTCCTTTGAATGGCAAGGGTCCGGAAGCCCATCTGAAGACTGTTGAGAAGGGCTGCGAAGGTTGTGGGGCCGGCAATGACCACGCGGTATTCCCTCTGAATGGTCTCCACGAGTCCCCGTTGCCGCACCACCTCCGCATAAAGCCCTTCCGTGGGAAGAAACATGATTCCAAAGTCCGTGGTTTGGGGGGGAGAGATGTATTTGTCGCAGATGTCCCTGGCGCAGCCTTTGATGCGGGCCGCCAGCATTCTGGAGGATGTTTCCGCACTTTCCGCATCGGCATTCTCCTGGGCGTCCACGAGGCGCTGGTAATCTTCCAGGGGAAACTTGGCGTCGATGGGAAGCCACACGGATTTTTCGTCTTCGTGGTCCCTTCCCGGCAGCCGTATGGCGAATTCCACCATTTCCCCGCTGCTCTCATTTGTTTTCACGTTCCGTTCATACTGATCGGGGGCGAGGATTTCCTCCAAAAGTGCTTCCAGCTGGATTTCACCCCAGCCGCCCCGGGTTTTCACATTGGTCAGGGCTTTTTTCAGATCCCCCACACCCGCTGCCAGGGTTTGCATTTCTCCGAGACCCTTGTGCACCACTTCCAGGCGTTCGGAGACGTGCCTGAAAGATTCACCCAGCCGTTTTTCCAGGGTTCCCTGAAGTTTCTCATCCACCGTTGCCCGCATCTTGTCCAGTTGCCTGGAATTGTCTTCCTGAAGTTCTTTCAGCCGAAGATCCACAGTGCTTTTCACCGCTTCCAGCTTNTTCTCGCTGGATTCGGTCAGNCGACGAATTCGAAGGAGGAAGCTCTCCATCTGTTCCCTCAGGAGCGATCCCAGTTCGGACATTCCTTTCAAGACCGATTCGTTGAAGTCTTTCAGGGAGGCGGCCATCTCATCCCGCTGCTGCTTTGCCCCCGCTCCCGTTTCTTCCCTCAGCTGATCATGCTTTCTGGCATTTTCTGCCTGAAGCCAGTTCAGCTGTTTTTCAATGGTGTCTCTCATGCCCGCCAGGCGTTGCTCATTGCTCTGGGTCAGAGTGTTCAACTGCCTGGCGAAGCTGTCCAGCTGGTCCCTCTGAAGGCTGGAATTTTCCCCCATCCTGTTTTGCAGAATTTGGGCGAAGGAACTCAATGCTTTTGACATTTCCTCACGGGTTTGCTGTGAGCTTTTCCCCGATTCTTCCCGGTTCCTGGCCATCTCTTCCCGAAGGAGCTTTTCCAGGCGGTCCTGGCCTCGCTCCACCATCTCCAGCTGGTGTCGAACTTGCGTCAGTTCTAGTTCTGCGGCGGCGCTCCTTCGCAAAAGGAGGATGAGCAGAAACAGAATGACGAGAAGAAGGGTGGACAGGCCCAGGAACCACCACAGGAAATTCACGGGCAGGCTGGTGGTGAGAATTTCTTCCATCATGTGTCCTTCTGTTCGCAAAATGCTGCGGTAAAGTCTCCTGAATTTGAATTTAACAGGTTTGCCATTTATACTGACTGCAGATTCAACACTACAGGATATTTTGGAAACCTGCAAAACTCTTGCATTTTCAAGGCGCTGATCTTCAAAGCCAACTCCTGAGGAGCATGGATGAACCGAAAAGAGCCGGACAAAAAAAAGACGGGCGGGAATTTTGGAGCGGGGAGGCCCGTGAACCTGGCCGTGTGGTATTTTCTCACCTTGCTGTTTCTGTTCTTTGCCTATTACCTCTTTTGGACTCCCGCGGGGCCCACCCGCATCAGTTACACGGAATTCCTGGAGCAGGTCAGGGCGGGAAACGTGCAAAGCATCGATGTGGAGGGCCATGAAATCACTGGAACCCTCAAAGAACCGGCACCCATCCCCGACGTTGAAGAACTTCCCGCACCGGGAATCTTTGGCGAGGCCCAGGGGGAAAATGAAGAAGACGGCCGGGACGTGCAGGAAGAAACCTATGAGGCATTCATCACCTACCTGCCGGCATTTGGACACCAGGACCTCCTTGAGCTTCTGGAGGCTCACCAGGTGAAGGTGCACACCCACCCGGAAATCGAAGCGCCCTTTTGGTACACCCTTTTGCTGCTGCTGCCTTTCTTTCTCATCATTGGGCTCATCTACTACCAGTACAGGCGCTTTCAGGGGTTGGGGGGAGGAGGATTGTCAAGTTTTGGCAAAAGCCAGGCCAAGCTTTACGATCAAAGCCAGGAGTCGGTGACATTTGACGATGTGGCGGGGGCAAGAGGGGCAAAGACCGAGCTGGAGGAATTGGTCATGTACCTCAAAGATCCCCGCAAGGTCCGGGAGCTTGGCGCCGAAGTTCCCAGGGGCGCCATGCTGGTGGGGCCGCCGGGCACGGGCAAAACCCTCCTGGCAAAAGCCGTCGCAGGGGAGGCGGGTGTGCCCTTCTTTTCCATCACCGGTTCCGACTTCATGGAAATGTTTGTGGGCATTGGAGCCAAAAGGGTGCGCCAGTTGTTTGAGGACGCCAAGAAGAACGCTCCCAGCATCATCTTCATAGACGAGCTCGACGCCATAGGAAGGCGCCGGGGAGCGGGTGTTGGCGGTGGCCACGATGAGCGCGAACAGACCCTGAACCAGATGCTCTCGGAGATGGACGGATTCGAATCGAACCATGACGTGATTGTGTTGAGCGCCACCAATCGCCCCGATGTGCTTGACCCTGCCCTGTTGAGGCCGGGAAGGTTTGACAGGCGCATCTTGGTCGATCTTCCCACCACCGAAGACCGCCGAAAAATCATCGATGTTTATGTGAGGAATAAAACGGTGGCCGAAGACGTGGATCTTGACCGCCTGGCGAGAGGCACACCAGGCTTTTCGGGAGCCGACATCAAGAACCTTTTGAATGAAGCCGCTTTGCTGGCGGCTCGAAAATCAAAGAAAGTGATCGAGAATGAAGACCTGGAGGAGGCCCGTGACAAAATCATGATGGGCATTGCCAGGGAGGGGATGGCCTTGACGGAGGAGGAAAAACGGCTGGTGGCCTACCACGAGGCGGGCCATGCCGTTGTGGGGGCAAAGCTCAAATATGCAGACCCCATTCACAAGGTGTCCATTGTTCCCAGGAGTCAGTCCATGGGCGTGACTCAGCAAATCCCCGAGAAGGAAAAGTATATTCTGCAAAGGGAGTATCTGGGCGACCGGCTGGCCGTCATGATGGGAGGGCGTGCTGCGGAAATGATGATTTTCAACACCACAACCAGTGGCGCCGGGAACGACCTGCAGCAGGCCACCAAGATCGCCAGAAAGATGGTTCTTGAATGGGGCATGAGTGGACGGTTTGAACACATGGCCCTGGGGTCGCCCCGTGAAAACGTTTTTCTTGGAGAAGAAATTGCCAGGCAGCGGGATTACAGCGAGGCTACGGCTCAGGAGGTGGACAGCGAGGTGGAATCGCTCCTGCACACCGCATATTCAACGGCCGCGAATCTTCTGAAAGAAAACAGGGCAGCCATGGATCGGCTTGCAGAAGAACTTATGGAAAACGAGGAGATACCTGGGAAGAGGGTTTATGAACTGGTTGGCAATGCAAAGGATACGATGAAGGAAACTCCGTGAAGGCTGTGACAGGCTTGCGCCATACTTGCCCCAGAATAATCCGCTGAGGTGTTTCATGCGAACAGGTGTTCCAAGAATTCTCGTGCTTGATGGCAATCCTGAAAACATGCCGGCTGTGATTTCGGATTTTTCGCAGGCACTGCCCCATGCCGAAGTGTTCACTGCATCAAGCGTTGCGGAGGCACTGGATTTGGCGGAAAGGGAAGATCCCGACGTCGTGATCGTCGATATCAACACGGCCAGGGCCGGTGAATATGCAGTCTGCAGGGAGATGAGGGGGTCGGAAAAGCTTCAGAACGTGCCCCTTGTTTTTCTCACCGATTCCCGTACGGATCAGGAGATGCGTGCCGAGGCCTGCAATGCGGGCGCGGACGCTTTTCTTGCCAGACCGATGGACAAATGGGAACTCGCTGTGCAGGTCCGTTCCATGACACGGCTGAAACGATCCGCCGGGCATCTTTCTTTGATTCTTGATTCGGTCCCGGCGCTCATATGGCAGAAAGACGGGGAGGGCCGATACCTGCAGGTCAACAATGAATACTGCAGGACCGTTGGAATGGGCAAGAGTTTCATATTGGGCAGGACCGACCATGAACTCTTTCCCAAAGAAATCGCCGACAAATACGTTTCCGATGACAGGAAGACCTTTGACACCGGACAGGCCCAAAGGGGAATTGAAGAATGCCACCTGAAACCTTCAGGGGAATATGGCTGGAGCTGCACTCACAAGATCCCTTATTTTGACGCTCAGGGTCGTGTGGAAGGGGTTGTCGGTTTTGCCGTGGACATCACCGGGCAAAAACGCACGGTGGATGAATTGCGCCGCATGAACTCCTTTCTCGACTCTATTTTTGAAAACATACCCAACATGGTTTTTATCAAGGATGCCAGGGATCTGAGGTTCGTGCGTTTCAACCGTGCGGGGGAAGAACTCCTGGGATATTCCCGTTCCGAGCTGCTGGGAAAGAACGACAGCGATTTTTTTCCAAAGGAGCAGGCTGATTTTTTCATGAGCAACGATCGGCGGGTCCTGAAGGAAAAAGTGAGTATGGATACTCCCGAAGAGCTGCTTCAGACTCGCGGCAAGGGGACCCGTGTTTTGCACACCCGAAAAGTCCCCATTCTCAATGATTTGGGAGAGCCCGAATACCTGCTGGGAATCTCTGAGGACATCACAGAGCACAAACAGGCCGAAGAAACTTTGCGAAAGAGCGAGGAACGGTTCCGGGTCTTATCCAACGACTTGCCCGCCATGGTCTGCGAGTTTCTGCCGGACAGCACTTTGACTTTCGTGAACAAAGCCTATTGCGAATATTTTGGCATGACCGCCGATCAGCTGACCGGGCGTCCCTTCCTCCATTTGCTTCCCCAAGAGGAACGGAAAGGGGCCAAAGACCATTATTTGTCACTCAATCCCCGGCAGCCGGCGAAAGCCTATGCCCACAAAATCTTCAAGGGCGGAGAATCCCGGTGGCAGGAATGGCACGACAGAGCCATATTCGACGAGGAAGGCAGGGCCGTGAAATTTCAGTCCATCGGCATCGACATCACCGAACGGAAACATGCCGAGGAGATTCTGCAGATTGAAAGGGACCTCGCCTTTGATCTCGGCTCGGTGAGGGGCTTTGAAGGAGCCCTGAAGGTTCTCTTGCAGGCAATCCTCAAGATCGACGACCTTCATGCGGGGGGAATCTATGTGGTGGAAAAGGAGACGGGAGCACTGCGGCTCGTCTGTCACGAGGGCCTGTCCCTTCATTTTGTGGAACAGTCCTTTCGCTTCGCCCCCCACACTCCCCAGGCCCGTTTCACCCAGCGAGGGATTCCCGGATACTGGTCCATTCCCGACAAGAGGCTCTCGAACAATGACCTTCTTGAGGAGGAAGGTATTCGCTCCCTGGGGGCCATTCCTATTCTCAGGGATAAAGAAATGGTTGCCATGCTTTACATAGGCTCTCGTGTCCATGAAAGAATTCCTCAAGATGCACGGCAAGCAGTGGAAATCATCGCCACACATGTGGGAGGGGTGGTTTTCCGGGTGAGACTTCAGGAAGAGCTCAATGTTCAGCGGGAGCAGCTTTTGGAAGCCAACGCGGCCCTGAAGGTGATCCTCAGGCAGAGGGAGGAGGATCGGGCGGAAATGGAGGAAAATCTTCTGGAAAACATCAAGCAATTCATCATTCCCTATGCGGAGAAACTCAAGCAGCAAAGGCTCACCGAAGATCAGAGGCTCTATCTTGAATTGATGGAATCTCACCTGAGGAAAATTGCGGATCCATTCATTCGCAAGATATCGACGGCTTTCCTGGGACTTACGCCCACGGAAATTCGTGTGGCAGAGCTGATTCGCCAGGGAAAAACATCCAAGGAAATTGCCGAAATTCTGGGGTCGTCGGAGAGGGCCGTGGTCTTCCACCGGCAGAGCATTCGTGGGAAATTCGGGTTGAAGGAGACCAAAACAAACTTGCAGTCGTACATTAGAATGAAGTTTTCATGAGGGTGGAAAAGGATGCACATGATGCAGTCTCATTTCCACCGAACTCCCTGTTTTTGCAACCACCACGGTGCAGGACCGTGGTGGTTTTTGCGGTCATGTTCTATGAAATCGCCACAAAATCAACCTTGATTCAAATCGCGACGACAGCTTGATGCAGAAACCCCCGTAAACCGGCTTCTTGGCACCTTACCGGCGTGGGTCATCTTCGGGGTTGATGTAGTTTATTTCCCAGGGCCCAATGCTCGTCAGCTGAACCACTGTTTCCCCTTCCGCAATGGCGAAGTGGACAGTTTTCGGCAGCATGGTGGTGAACCCTCCCGCCTCCAGCCTTCGAGCTTTGGCTCTATCCAATTCTTCGCCGTGGCCCAGAAAAAAAGTACCTGAAAGCACTGTCACCCGTTCAAAGTTCGGATGCGTGTGCGGGGGAATGACGTATCCATCAGGAAACCGTAGACGCATGACAAACATGCCCGCTTCCCCAAGGTCACCTTCAAGGATGGCATGTTCCACACCTTCCGGCAGTGACCCGGGGCCGACCTCCCATGTGATTTCATCGGGGGCATAGATGATGTGTTCTTGCGGCCCGTAAACTGTACGCGGCTCGTAGTCCTTTCCTTCTGCTCCCGCATGTGCGGACGCAGCCATGAAAAAGAAGCTCACAACCAACCCCAGCAAAAACATAAGTTTCCTTGATCTGAAATACATAACAGTCCTCCTTCCTTGCGCGAAAAACAATCCAGATGAAGATAGTCTGGATTGGATTATTGATGTTCTGGAAAAGCTTTGAGGTACTTCATTGCCTCACACTAATTCCGGGTTGCAACAGCAATTTTTATCATTGCCGAAATGCTGCGGGACCAGACCTTCAGTACCGTTCGCTGCCCCATTGCCGTTGAGCCTGGACTATCGAACGACACCGCTGTTTCCTTCTCCCACGACCGGAGCATCACTGTGTCGCCTTTTATGCCCCAAGGGACAATTTTGATCTTGAAAATGCATGTTCAGGATCACCGGGCGGGCTCCCTTCGGAGTCTTTCAGAGCCAAATTGGTGCATTGCCCTGGTCCGATACCCTTGGCTCCGTTTCAGGTGCAGCCAAGTTTTTTCCTCCGCGCTCCTTCCGACTGTAACCCGATGACCGATCTTGCTGAACTTCTTGGCTTCCCTTGAGAAAATCGTCGGGGATTCTCGCAGGTGTTGGGATCCCGATACTTTCAGGATCGTTTTTATATTTGACTTAAATATATGACATTAAATGGAAAACCGCAATGTTGTGAAACTGTTTGTGATTCGTCCTGACCGCAGGGGACAAATCCTTCTCCTGAACGGGGAGCGCTGTGACCTGGTCGATGGTCGCGTCCATGTGGATGTGTAGCGCGTCATTGTGGCCAACTGTATTGAACGTGCACCATACCCAATTCCGCAACGTCACAGAAAATGCCACAAGGGGGCTCGATCACCGCACAGCCGAGTCACTTGTCCCTTCCCTTCGAGGGTGCTGGCTGAAGCCTGAGATGCACGCTGCGGGAGATTCATCTTTGGCGGGTGGCTTCAGGGTGGCAGCGCTTTGGTTCCACCCTTTCCTTGAAGCGACTCTGCGGAAAAATTTTTTCTGGCACACGCCCCGTTCGCGACGGGTTTTCCTTGACGACCACTAAATGCACGAATATTATTTCGTGAATATAAAATTACAAAATAATATTCGTGCAACGTCTTGAAAGAGGGCACCGAATCCACTTGTGGGATGGAGAGGCGAATCCCACCAGAGGGGATGTTCTCCCAGAGACGCCAGTGTATCCGTTGAACGGGCCAACCGAACCGGGGGGGAGGTGTGGTGCCATGATGCTCGATAATCTTCTGGATCCCGTGGTTTTGTGTTTCGTGGTGGGGGTGGCTGCCGGTTTGCTCAAGTCGGACTTGCAATTCCCCGAGCAGCTTTACGAAGGCCTGAGCATCTATCTGCTCTTTTCCATCGGGCTCAAGGGAGGCATCGAGCTGTCCCGGGCCGCTCCCGGTGAAGTTTTTGTTCCCGTTCTGGCCACGGTGGCCCTGGGGGTGATCATTCCCCTGGTGGCCTATTTTCTTTTGCGCCGCCTGGGCCGTTTCGACCGTCCCAATGCGGCGGCCATCGCCGCTCATTACGGTTCAGTGAGTGCCGTGACCTACGCGGTGGTGATCTCTTACCTTGTGCGCATTGGGCAAAGCTACGAGTCTTACGTCACGGTGCTCCTGGTGGTGCTGGAAATTCCAGCCATCGCTCTCGGTATTCTCATCGCACGCCTGGGCAGTGCAACCGGTGGTGTAAAATGGGGTGCTCTGCTGCATGAGGTGTTCCTGGGCAAGAGCGTCTATTTGCTTGTATCCGGATTATTGGTGGGGTATTTCAGTGGTTTCGACCGCAGTGAAGCCGTCGCTCCCCTGTTCTTCGGCCTGTTCAAGGGAGCCCTGGCCCTTTTCTTGCTCGAAATGGGCATCATTGCCTCCCGGCGAATTGAAGGCCTGCGATACACGGGATTCTTCCTGGTGATATTTGCAGTGGCCATGCCCCTGGTCAGTGGCGCAATGGGCACTGTGGCCGGATTGCTGAGCGGCCTTTCCCTTGGGGGCACCACCGTGCTCGCCACCCTGGCAGCCAGCGCCTCCTACATTGCCGCACCTGCGGCCATGCGCATTGCCGTGCCCAAAGCCAATCCCACTTTTTATCTGACGGCGGCTCTGGGAATCACCTTTCCCTTCAACATTCTGGTGGGTATTCCCATTTATCATGCCATGGCACGTTTCGCCCACAGCATTGGAGGTTGAAAGCCATGACACTGGCACATCGAAAGCTTGTCACCATCATCACCGAATCCGCTCTGGAAAGCATGCTCGTAAAAGACCTCGAGAACTTTGGGGTCACCGGTTACACCATAACCAACGTGCGTGGCGAAGGGGCTCGTGGAAAGCGCAAGGGCGATTGGGATCAAAATCGCACCATCTGCCTCATCACCATTTGTCGCAGTGATCTGGCCCATGTTATTTTGGATCACCTGGCCGCAGTCTATTTCGAAGACTATGCCATTGTCGCTTACCTGAGCGATGTGGAGGTGCATCGCGGCAACAAATTTTGAAACTTTCACTCCTTGAGGAATCCATGATCAAGACTCCCCACAGGCACACCGGCAGGTCTTCCGGCAGTGACTGGACCTTTCTCAACAACCATGCTCATGTGCTGTTGTGTCTGGCCCGGGATCCCGGGGCGCGCCTGCGAGACGTGGCGGAGATGGTCGGCATCACCGAGCGGGCGGTGCAGAAGATCGTTCGGGATCTCGAAGAGTGCGCCGTTCTGCGGCGCATTCGAGACGGACGCCGCAATCGTTACCAGATCGATCCTCACCAGCCCCTGCGCCATCCCCTGGAGAGCGATCACACGGTGGGGGAGCTGCTGGGGCTGTTCCTCGACAAAGATCGCCAAGATGCGGCTCCCATGGACTGACCTTTCCGGGCACCCATTCAGGTGGTGAGCAGATGGTGGGGTCGGACCAAGTCAAGGCACTTTTTTCTGTTGAACCTGGAAAGGCGGTGGGCAGGATGACCCCTCTGCCCACCCTACGGACTTCCCCGCCTTGGTTTTTTCTCTCAATGGATGATCCATGAAACTGCACATCACAAAACATGCTCGTTAGAAAATAGNTGATTTTCCTTGAGAACCACGTTTGACAATCGCTTTTGATCCATAGCTTCACGCACTTTTNNGGCCANATTGTTCGNGGCAAATGCTTTTTGAATACTGTTCAGGCCTNCNTTCAGAAGGGCCATGAATGAGCCGAGGAAGACATCAATGCATCGGCAGGATTGGTCCCGTTGAAAAAGACAGGGAACCCTCTGAATTCTCCAACTGTAGTGAGTCTGTCCGAGGAGGAGGGCGTGATGCACGAAATTGTTCAGTGCAGCGGTTTTCCCGCAGCAAAGGTCACCGCAGTGGGGGAAAGGGATTGAACCCGCGACCGGCGGAAAACCAGCCGCTCCCGGTGCGGCGTGCTGCCGGTTGCTGAACGCACCGCCGCGGGATCCAGGGATGTGGGCAGGCAAAAGTGATATTTCAAGGGACCTCCAGAGGTGAGAGTGAAACTCACAGATGAGGGGGAAACTGATTTTTCAGCAGCAGGGATTCTTTGGCCACCGCAGGAATCCCTTCATAGATGGTTGGATAGGACGGGGAGATCTTCAGATCTTTGAACACCAGGCCCGGTTTGACGGCCATATTGCAATTGTAGCTGAGGACGGCGCCCGGTGTTTCGAGGCCGGGATGAGGGCGGTAACGGCGCACGGGTGTCAAGGCATAGGCAACCGCGAGCCCAAGCCACTTGGGAATGACCAGTGCCCGGGTTCCGGGATGGTGGCGCCGCACCAGGGCCAGGAATTCAGACCAGGTTGCCGGCATGTCGTCGCCCACGGGCGAGATGCCGCGATAGCCCTGCCAGGCGCACGCGATCAACAGTTCCGCCGCATCGGACACATGCATGTGGGAAAAGAGGTTGTTTCCCAAACCGGGCAAAACGAGAAGCCCCCTTCGAATTTGCTGAAAGTATAGGTCCATTGCACCGTAGACATGGGGCAGCCGGATTGCCGAAAAGGCCATGCCCGCAGAAGCTGCGATTCGGGCGAGGGCCTTTTCCGTGTCGAGCTTGATGCGCCCGTAATCCAGGACCGGTCTGGGAANGGTTTTTTCATCCAACTGTGTGCGGTTGTCCCCGTACACCAGAAGTGANGAGCTGTAAACGAAGGTCTTCACGCCATGATTGGCAGCCGCCTCCATGAGGGCCACAGATCCGTCAAAAATGGTGGGTTTGAGAGATTCGTAGGATTCGAAGGTTGCTTTCGCACCCAGATGAATGACGGCATCCACCCCTTTCACCGCCTGGTCGAGGCTCTCTGTGTGGTGGAGGTCCCCGATCACCATTTCAATTTCGGGGTGGCTGATCACGCAACGGTCCTGAAAAATGTTGCGCACCATGAAGCGAGGCCGGCAATCTTTCAACGCCAGGCGCCTTGACACCTCACATCCGATAAAACCGGATGCGCCTGTGAGCAGTATTTTGGGTTTCATCCGGGCCAAGTCTTTTCTGATGGACGGTACCTGTTGTGTTCAACTTTCTAAGGTCGCTGGGGCTGAAAAAATCCCGAAAAGTGGTATTTCAGGACCTGGCCTGTCCCGCCTCCACTCGCCCGGTCTGGTTTTCCGGACTGTTCGGAAAGCTCACAGGAATGAGCTTATCCCAATTAAACGGCCGGAACAACATCCCGTTGCAACGAATGCTGAAAGGGCAGCACCAGAGGGAAGTCATGGCCTGTTTTGCGCGAAGTGTTCCGGGTTTTTTCACCGCAAAACCCCATATGCTGTCCGTATGAGTACTCTCCTTGGTCCATTCGGATCATTCCTCCCGTCCTCCAGTAGCTCGGGTGATTCTTTGATCACCACAATCGCTGCCAGATCAGGCTGGAGGGTGGGGGAATTTTAGGTCACCAAAATCAACGCCGCAGATGAANGGGGTCGACTCCTGGCCAANNGCGCNNGGCGNGGGCNTNGGATTCTGGTGNNNGCCCGCCAAGGAAAAGGCAAAGTGGCTGTGCAGTTCCTTTTGCCTGGCCTGTGCCGGCAGACCGTCAGACCAGTGAAGGGAAGGTCTCATGGGAATGGGGTTGGTGCGGAGACATTCGACGTTCGTCGAGGTCTGGCTTTCAAGGGCCGAACACTGATTGGAGTAGAGGGTCGTGGGTGAGGAGATGCTCGACCTCCGGAAGGCAGTCGCGCTCGCTGAGCACGGTATGAAAGTCATCCTTGAGGCCCGGTGCCAGCCGGACGGCATGAATCCATTGGGCACGTGAGAGGGGGTTGTCGCGGAAGGCGTCCAGGAAGCGGGTTTGATCGAACAGCCGGGCAATTTCCTGCGTTCCATCATGCTGCAGGTGACTCACAAGGTAGGCGGCCACGCCCACCTGCAGCCCATGCAAACGAGGTTTTCCGCTCGACACGTCCAGGGCATGGGAAATGAGGTGTTCGCTGCCGCTGGCAGGGCGCGAGGAACCGCAGATTTCCATGGCCACGCCGTTGAGCATGAGGGCCGTTCCCAGCAACCGTTCACCTTCCCTGTCACGGTGAGGCCGGGCCATGAATTGGGATACGGTTGCATCGGACAGCAGTGCGGCGAAGTCGTCCACAAGGGTGCCGCGGGCATGAAATGCCAGTTTCCAGTCGCGGACGGCTGTTATTTTCGCGACAAGATCGCCCACGCCCGACCACCACAACACGATGGGCGCCGCCAGGGTCACATCCGTATCGATCACCACGCCGAAAGGCATCCGGCTCGTAAGGGAACGGCGCCGTCCGGCAACGGTGAGGCTGGACTGCGGACTGCAGAACCCATCGTTCGAAAGGGACGTGGGAACGGACAGGTAAGGCAGACCTGCCAGAAATGCCACATATTTGCCCATGTCCAGGGCCTTGCCGCCGCCCAATCCAATCACGGCCTGCGTGCGTGCAGGCAGGTCAGCAAAAAGGGCCTGTGCCTGTTCCATGGCTGCATCGTGGCATGTTTTCTGGAGGAGAATCTGAACGCCGTGTTCCTCCAGGGAACCATTGAACCGGTGGACAATGGGACTGGGGAGGTCCTGGCTCCGGACCACCGCCACGCGTCCGAGTCCATACCGGGTTGCATAGATGCCCATGCGATCCAGTGCCCCGGGTTTCACTCGAACCAGAGTGGGAATGTTGATTTGGCGTTGAACGTTCATATGCAGGGATCCTCAAAAGTGCCGTTGCAAGGCTTTTCCCAGTGGACACAGGCCCATGCGGCTCACCCGCAGCCTTCGGGCACTCGGTCAGATGAACCCGCACAGAAGGGAAGGAGGCGGGCACTCGTCAGCAGGCAAAGCTGTTGATTTGACCGGTTGTGTTTGCCCTGTCCCGCCACCCTCGCGCACGCGAGGGTCCGGAGGATCCTGAAAATACTGGATTCCTGCCTCCGGGGGGATGACATGAAGGGGCTCTTATTCAGGGTGAAAAAGATTAAATCAACAACATTGCCGTCAGCGGATATCCAATATAACAGTCCCAACCCGCCGGCACAATGAGCATCGCCCCTTCTTCAGGGAAGCCCCTCGCCCAGTCTCAACTGCCTAGGATCAAGGGGTTTTCTCTTCGCCGAGGCGCTTCCACATGAGGTGAATGTCCAAATGGCAGCCCTTGAAAGGGTACCCCCCGTCCACAAGAAATGTGTTTCCAGAAATGCCATGCAAACTTTTGAAGCCGGCTTTCTCATGACACTTTCGAGAAGCGGGGCTTGTGCATTCCGCAAAGGCGTGAAGGAAACCGCGGGCTTTTGCTTCCCGAAGAGCCGTCTGCAGAAGGCGCGCTGCAATGCCGGCGCCTTCGTACTCCCATGCAACGCCCACGGCGGTCACGTGCAGGCAGGTTCCCGCCCCCAATGCGAGCCTGTCCTTCACGGGACGGCGAATCTCCTCCAGCAGGGCCGCCACGGCTGAAACCATCTCTATCTCACGGTCCGTGAGGCCGTCGGGCATCTCTTGACCGCCCGCGGCGGCCGGGTCGTCACATGCGATGAAACCGACGCTCCTGTTGGCCGCCGCCCGATCTCTTGCAATCCAGCAAAGCCCTTGAGCAAGCACATTCATGTTTGACCCGGCGTGCATGGTCCGCGCCACGGAGATCATACGCTTCCTGCTGAAGCCGATGCATTTGGTCAATGGTTCTCGGCCATGAAAGAGATCAACGTAAAGATTCAGCAATGTGTCGATTTCATGGGTGTGAACCCGATCTATGGAGATCCCATGAGTCTTTCCAGCCATATCTGTCGTTTCTCCTGCCTCGTGGCGGTGCCGGCCCTGAAGGGCGGCCCCTGGGAGGAGCCTGCCTTCGATGCAAAATCATAAACCAGATGCGGCCCTCATGGCCGGTAGGAAAACTGAGCGCGCACGATCCCGTGGTCACTGACTCCCTCGTCCTGCCGCAGCTTCTCATTGTTGAGATGGTCATTGAAGACATCGAGACGGTCAAACTTCCACACGCGATTCCGCGAATTGTCGCAGAGTTGCTCGCTGACCAGAATGTGGTCGAGAGATCCATGAACGTCCTGATGAATATACGTGTAGTAGACATCCCGCAGACTTCTCAGCTGCTGCAGGCTTTGAGCGGAATAAAGGGCGGTTTCCCGCCCTCCTGTGGAGGAAAAAGTGCATGCCATCTCGTATGCCAATGATATCCCACAAAGTACCAGGTTAAGGATTAAAAAATTACGGGTTTTGCTGAGCCATTACAAAAATAACCACTTCCAGGTTGAGTTTCATCGAGAGCCACAATGACTATTATCACCACAAGAGGCCTCAATGTTCAAATGGGCACCAGCACCCTCGGGCAGATGCCTCAACAAAATTCCATCGCCACGGAAACCGCCCGGGGCGGCATCTATGTGTGCCCCGAAGGGCCCAGATCCCCATTTACATGGAAATACCATTTTTTGTATTCTTCCACTCAAAGAAAGGTTCATTTGCACAGGAGATTCATCGTAGATTGTGCCACCGGAGGAATTGGCCGCGAGATCCCTGGGCGTATCCACGCAACGGGACACCTGCTTCATTTCCTCGCGCGCGGCCCCGGAAAGGTTGAAGCACCGGCGGCAGAAATGGGGGCCTGCCATACTACAGCGGGTGATGTTGCGGCGCCGGCCTTCCTCCTCTCGCAGAATGCAGGCCGGGTG
>SL_3KL_010_SEDDRAFT_10000041_pt1 | contig 68540 bp, 66 predicted proteins | sample SodLakKL_010_SED_2_FD_10381 | JGI IMG/M metagenome (IMG submission 10381)
GGGAATTTATATTCTTATGCCCCGAAAAAAATACCCCAAAAGCCGTTTTAACAAGATTGAATCCGACGACGCCATGGACAGTATTGATGAGGTAAATATCTTCAGTGGAGGGAACAAAAACATCAACTCCCGCAACTTTAAAGGGGGAGAGGTGACCTGCATCTTTGGGGGGTCAGAACTTTCTTTTAAGAATGCAGACCTTGCCAGGGGGGTAAATGTGGTGGATGTAACCTGCATTTTTGGCGGGTTCACTTTTTATGTACCTGAAGACTGGACCGTGAAAACCGAATCTACGGTTTTATTTGCCGGGTTTTCGGATGCCCGTGCCAAAAGCAACCCCAACCTGGTCACTGATCCCGAAAAGGTATTGTTGATCCGGGGAACCCTCTTGTTTGGCGGAGGAGAGATAAAACCTGCATAAACTGCCATTGGGGAAATTTCCGGATACAGGGAAGTTTCCCCTTTTTTGCGGATTACAGAAAAACCGGATTCTTTTTTTTCCTTGAAAAAGCCCATTTGATGAGAAATTTTTTATTGGCCGACCGCCGGATAATTTCTTTTTACCTGGTTTTGTTCGGATTGTTTACCATATTGCATTTTCTGGTAATGTATATTCAGGGAGGCTTCGAAACCGTGATAATCCTTGTTGATGCGTTGGTTTCCCAGGTGTTGTTGTTCATGATTTTGTTGTCTCTCTGGTATGTTATTCGTTTTTCCGGGGCGCATTCTGCTACTTCCCTGAGGCAGTTCTCCGGTAGTTTTTTTGCACTTCTATTTTTGGTATTGATATGGGTTTTTGCCTCCCGCAAGTTGCTGGAAAGCCTTTTTGCAGTCAATGAAGCCTATAAGGCATTTTTGGGGGATACAATGATTATCAGGGCCGTTTTTGGCCTGGGGATGGGGATCATTGTCCATTTCTTTTTTTACAATTATCACCTGATCAGGGTTACCCGTGAGGTAGTAAAAAGAGAGCATCAGCTAAAAAACCTGGTGCAGCAAACCGAATTACAGGCCCTGAAGAACCAGCTCAATCCGCATTTTATATACAACAGCCTCAATACCATCAGCAGCCTTACCACCATCGCTCCTGAAAAAGCCAGGGAAATGATTATCAGGTTATCCGACTTTCTACGATATGCCCTCAAGCAGGATGCCATGCAACTGACAACCCTGAAAAATGAAATTGCTTCCATAAAATTATATCTGGAAATTGAGGCGGTTCGCTTCGGGGAAAAACTCTATCCTGAATTCAACATCCAGAACGAAGACCTGGCGCAGGAATTACCGGTGATGATCCTTCAGCCTCTTTTTGAAAATGCCATAAAGCATGGGGTTCAGGAAAGCGAACAGCCTGTGAACATATTTTTTAAAACTTTTCGAAAGGATAAAAACCTTGTTTTAAGCCTGACCAATACTTTCGATCCCCGCTACACCAGGTTCAAGGGTGAAGGGATTGGCCTGGAAAATATACGCAACCGCTTGAGACTGATATACGGCAATGGAAACCTGCTGCAGATAAGGGCAGAAGAAAAAAAAAAGACTAAACGCATAATGGCCGCCTAACAGGTAAAATAGTTTACCGTTTTGCAAAACGCTGAAAACATGGAAAAATTCAAGGTTGTGATTGTTGAAGATGAAGTTCCGGCCAGGAACCTGATCAAACATTTTCTGGAAAAACATCCGCATTTTGAGGTGGTGGCAGAATGTGCAGATGGCCTGGAAGGTGCCAGGCAGATCAACCGCCACGATCCCCATCTGGTCTTTCTGGATATCCGAATGCCCCGCGTGGATGGATTTGAAATGCTGGAACTCTTTGAAGGTGAAAAGAAAATGCCATTGATTATTTTCACCACCGCATATGATGAATTTGCAATAAAAGCTTTTGAATACAATACCCTGGATTACCTTTTAAAACCCATCGCATCCGGTCGTTTTGACCGGGCATTGGAAAAAGCATTAAGTCAGCTCCGGGAAGGGGTTAACAGTCAGGAAGCCATCAAAATATTTTTGGAAAAAAGAGATAACTCCCCGGAATTTCTCAAGCGTATTGTTGTGAGAACCGGTTCGGGTTTACGGGTCATTCCTGAAGAAGATTTGTATTGTTTGGAAGCTCAGGATGACTATGTACTCATCTCCACCGGTAAAGAAGAATTCCTGAAAAAGAAAACCCTTACATTCTACGAGGACAACCTTGATCCGGTTCATTTTCTCAGGGTACACCGTTCTTTTATTGTGCGGATGGATGCCATTCGTAAAATTGAACCTTACTCAAAAGATGCATACATTGCCATATTAAAAAATGATCGCCGGGTTTCAGTAAGTAAGGCGGGGTATTCATTGCTGAAGAAGCACCTGGATTTTTAATTGGCAGGCCCTATTTGCTTAAAAGCATTGTTTTTTAACATTAAACGTTAAAAATTGTTACTTTTGCAAACTGATTCGGCAAAAGTTGCGTTCTTTGTTAAGTAAATACAAAAGCCTAATTTCCATCAATGTTAAATAAACAAGGAATCCTTCGTCTTCTATTAATATTCAGCCTGGTAGTTGTTGTATCGGCCTGCGGAGAATACCAGCGTCTTCTGAAAAGCACTGACCATGAGCTTAAATTTGAAAAGGCCATTGAATATTATGAAGATGAGCAGTATGGACGTACCATTGGTTTGCTCACGGACATTATTCCGGTTTACCGGGGTACTGCCAAAGCAGAAACCATCAATTACTATTATGCCATGTCGCACTATAAGCAGGGCGACTATTTGCTTGCCAGCCATTATTTTAAATCTTTTGCCAATGCTTTTCCACGCAGCGAGCATGCGGAAGAGTTTTTATACCTGAGTGCTTATTGCCAATATTTGCTATCACCAAGGCCGAGTCTGGACCAAACCCCTACCCGGGAGGCGATCCGGGAACTCCAATCATATATTAACCGGTATCCTCATAGCGAAAGGGTTGAGGAAGCGAACCAACTGATTGATGAGCTTCGTTTAAAACTGGAAAAAAAACAATTCAGGACCGCCAGGCTTTATTATGATTTGAGTCAGTACACGGCAGCTGCCACCAGTTTTGAAACCCTGATCAAGGATTTTCCCGATACGGAATTCCGTGAAGAAGCCATGTTTTACATTGTCCGTTCCTATTTCGATTTTGCCGAACGTAGCATTGTGGCAAGGCAGGTTGAAAGGTTTGAAAAGGCGATAGAGGCTTATCGTCGTTTAGAGCGCTTCTACCCTGAAAGCGAATACCTGCCGAGGGCAAAAAGCATGAAAGAAGCAGCCCTTGCTACCATTCAGGAACTCAGGCCAACAGAAGAAATTTCAGATAAAAATTAAAACCCATGGATTATAAAAAAGTAAAAAGCGAAATTACCACCGAAACGCGTGATTTAAGGCAATTTGACAAGGAAACCGGGAATATTTACCAGGCTGTTGTTATAATTGGAAAGCGTGCCAACCAAATTGGTCTGGAAATGAAAGAAGAGCTTAATAGCAAGCTTGAAGAGTTTGCCAGCTCCACCGATAATTTGGAAGAGATTTTTGAAAACCGCGAGCAGATTGAAATAGCCAGGTATTACGAACAGTTGCCAAAACCTAGCCTTATTGCCATCAACGAATTTCTTAATGGCAATATTTATTACCGCATTCCTGAGCAGGAAACTGACAAAAAGAAATAGCATTTTCTCTTTTTTAAAGCCTGCCTTATGCGATTTTTTTCCCTGGCAGGCTTTTTTTAACTCCAAAACCCATGTTGCAGGAGAAAAAGGTGATCTTAGGAATAAGTGGAGGAATTGCCGCCTATAAGGCCGCTTTTCTGATTCGCTTATTTCGCAAAGCAGAGGCAGAAGTAAAGGTTGTGGGTACCCGCAATGCCTTTGAGTTTATCACCAAAGTTACTTTGGAGTCCCTTTCGGAAAATAAGGTTTACGATGAAGTATTTGGCCCTGAAAACGATTATACCACCGAGCATATTTCCCTGACCGACTGGGGTGATGTATTTGTGGTTGCACCTGCAACGGCCAATATTATCGGGAAACTTGCCAATGGCATTGCCGATGATGCCCTTTCCACCTCACTGTTGGCTTTTAATAAAAAAATTTTCGTGGCCCCGGCCATGAACTGTAAAATGTATGACCATTTTGCCACCCAAAAAAACCTTCAAACCTTAAAGTATAATAACCTTGAGATCATTGAACCGGCCGAGGGTTACCTGGCTTGCGGTTATGAAGGTAAAGGCCGTATGGAAGAGGCAGAGGTTATTTTTGACAAGGTAAGGGCTTATTTTTTACAAAGCCAATCTCTTTCAGGTAAAACCATTTTGGTTACTGCCGGCCCCACCCATGAGGCCATTGACCCGGTGCGCTATATTGGAAATCACTCCTCAGGTAAAATGGGTTATGCCATTGCAGAAGAACTTTCCCGCAGGGGGGCAAGGGTTCATTTGATTTCGGGTCCTGTGGATATTGGTTTAAATGACCCTGCAATTAACCTCATTAAAATCACTTCCGCCGGTCAAATGCTGGATGTCTGTCAAAAAGTATTTCCGGAAGTGGATGCAGCAATCATGGCTGCTGCGGTGGCTGACTTTACCCCGGCCAACCGGCATACTGCTAAAGTAAAAAAATCCGACAATCCTAAAGGAATGGCTTTGGAACTGGTTCCTGCACCAGATATACTGGAAGCATTGGGAAAAATGAAGAAGAAAAACCAGGTACTGGCCGGGTTTGCCCTGGAAACCGATAAGGAGGAAGAAAATGCCAAAGCCAAACTAAAGAAAAAGAACTTGGATTTTATTGTCCTCAATTCTCTCCAAGACACCGGTGCCGGCTTTGGCACAAACACAAACAAAATATCCATTTTAAACAATAATGGAGAGATTATTCGTTTTAATTTAAAAAGCAAAAAGGCCGCAGCATCAGATGTGGCTGATAATCTTACCGCTTTTGTAGAAAAAAAATCATAGGTTTTTTAACTTTGAGTGAAGTTATTAGCAGCCTCAATCAACCGGAAAAACTTCAGAAAATGATCCGATACCTTTTTTTATTTCTTTTTCTGCTCATTGCCCCTAATCTTTACGGACAACAGGAGATGAACTGCATGATCTCCATTTCCACTCCCGGGATGTCTGAAACCGACCGGCAGATTATGCGCACCCTTCAATCAGATCTTTACGAATTTGTGAATCAACGCAATTGGACAGATTACCAGTTTGAGTCCAACGAACGGATTGAGGCTTCCATTGTGATCACCATCAGCGAGAGAATGGGATCTGATGAATACCGCGGCACCATACAGGTGCAGTCCCGGCGACCTGTCTACCAGACCTCATACAGCACGCCGATATTCAATCATCAGGATCGCGATTTTCAGTTTCGCTATACAGAAAATCAAGCCCTGGATTATTCAGACAACACCCACAGTTCTAACTTAACCGCTGTGATAGCTTATTATGTTTATATTATCATTGGGTTTGACTTTGATACTTTTGCTCCCCTTGGAGGTAACCCTTATTTTGAGCGCGCTCAAAACATTGTAAATAACGCGCAGAATGCCCCTGAGCGCGGATGGAAGTCTTTTGAAGGCCAGAGAAACCGTTACTGGCTGGTAGAAAACCTGTTTAACAACACATATAGCCCCATCCGGGAAGCCATTTATACTTACCACCGTCTTGGGTTTGACAAAATGACAGAAAATATGGAAATAGCCAGGGGGGAAGTTGTCAACGCCCTGGAGATGTTTCAGAGAGCCCACAGGGCAAGGCCCGGTAGCTTTCTGATGCAGATCATCATGACCACCAAAAGCGATGAACTGGTCAATCTGTTTTCTGAAGCCTCAAGCATGGATAGAAACAAAGCGGTGAACATCCTCTCCGAAATAGACCCGGCAAATAGCTCCAAATACCGCCGCATGACCCAGGGTGGGGGTGAAGGAACCGGAAGGAATTGATCCCCTTACCAACGGTATAATGGTTTAAACTATTCCGAAGTTTACTAACTTTGTGCTTTCCATATTTTTGCCTTTATGCTGAAACACCTGCTGATTGAAAATTATGCCCTGATAGAAAAGCTCGACATTGATTTTGAAGAGGGGCTCACAGTCATTACCGGTGAAACGGGTGCAGGTAAGTCCATCCTTTTAGGGGCTTTATCCCTTATTTTAGGTCAGCGTGCCGATACACAGGTACTGATGGACAAATCCAGAAAGTGCATCATTGAAGGGGTTTTTAATGTGGAAAATATCCCGATGGGGGAATGGTTTGAAAAAAACCAGCTTGATTACGATCCACAGACCCTGTTCCGAAGGGAAATAAACGCCCAGGGCAAATCAAGGGCGTTTATTAACGATACCCCTGTCACCCTTCAGATCATGAAGGAGCTGGCTGAAAAACTCATCGATATTCATTCACAGCATCAAAATTTGCTTATCGGGGAATCCTCTTTCCAGTTTGACGTGGTGGACAGCTATTCCGGAAACTATGAAGATGTTCTGAAGTTTAGAAAAGAATACCGGGAACTGCAACAAAAAATACAAACCCTCCAAAAACTAGAAGAACAGGAAAAACAATCCCGAACCGACCTGGATTATTTCCGCTTCCAGTTGGATGAACTGGATAAAGCCGGGCTCGATCAGGATGAGTTTGACCAGCTGGAAGGGGAGATGCAGATCATACAAAATGCTGAAGAGATCAAATTGAATCTTGAAAAAGCGGCTTTTTTATTAAATGATGCCGATATAAATACCGTTGGCAGCTTGCGTGAGGTTTTACAATTGCTGAGACCCCTGGACCGCTTTAATGAAAAATACCGTGCCCTGGCGGATCGTCTGGATTCGGTATTGATTGAAACCCACGACATTTCCTCTGAAATTTCCGGTATGGCCGAAGAGGTTGTTCATGACCCCCGGCAGGCCATGGAGATTCAGCAAAAACTGGACCTGATAAACAAGTTGTTTTTAAAACATAATGTTTCTTCGGTCAGTGATCTGGAAAAGATCAGGGAGGATTACCGGGCCAACATCAAGGGTTTGGATTTTATGGAAGAACAGATCAGTGGTTTGAAAGCGGAGATACAGAAGCTCCATGACCGTCTGATGGTTTTTGCAGCAAACTTGTCAGCAAAGCGGCTTGAAGCCATTCCTTCCATCGGAAAAGAAATTACGGGTATGTTGCGTCAACTGGGTATGCCGGGTGCCGGATTTAAAATTGACTGCCGTCAGTCAGACAATCTCTCATCCAACGGATTGGATGAAATCGACTTTCTTTTTTCGGCGAATACTGGGGGAGAGCTCAGGGAAATATCCAGGGTGGCTTCCGGTGGTGAACTTTCCCGACTCATGCTCAGTGTAAAAAGTATGATCTCCCGCAAGAATCTGCTGCCAACCATTATTTTTGATGAGATTGATACCGGGGTTTCCGGGGAAACCGGTACCCGCGTGGCCAATATTCTGGAAACCATCGCCCAAAATATGCAAGTGATCACCATCACTCACCTCCCTCAAATTGCCTCAAGAGGCAGAGCCCATTTGCTGGTTTACAAAACCATTGACAACGGAAAGACCAAAACCAGGATAAAAAAAATTGAAAACCAGGAGCGGATCCTGGAGGTTGCAAAAATGCTAGGTGGAGAAAAACCTTCCGGAAGTATGATGGAAACCGCAAAAGAGCTTATCTTTAATAAAAGGAAAAATTAATCAAAGCTTAAATTAAATGGTAAAAGATATTTTAAACGGGAAAAGGGGAATTATTTTTGGCGCACTGGACCATAATTCCATTGCATGGAAAGTTGCTGAAAAAGCCCATGAACAAGGGGCTTCCTTTGTATTGTCCAATGCTCCCATTGCGCTTCGCAAAGGCGATATTTTTGAGCTTGGGAAAAAAACCACCAGTGAAGTGATCTCTGCAGATATCACACAGGTTGACGATATCGAAAACCTGTTTCAGGAGAGCATGGAAATTCTTGGTGGGAAGATCGACTTTATCCTTCATTCTGTTGGAATGTCGCCAAACGTGAGAAAGGGTTTGCATTATACCGACCTGGATTATAACTACCTTCAAAAAACCCTGGATGTTTCAGCCATATCATTGCATAAGGTTTTACAGACAGCCTTTAAGATGGATGCCATGAATCAGTGGGGGAGTGTGGTGGCCTTGTCATATATTGCAGCCCAAAGAACATTCAGCAGTTACAGCGATATGGCCCAGGCCAAAGCCATGCTGGAGAGTATTGCCCGAAGTTTTGGGTATCATTACGGCCAAAAACGAAAAGTTAGGGTGAATACGATTTCCCAGTCACCCACAGTTACTACAGCAGGTACTGGTGTGAAAGGTTTTAACAGTTTCTATGCTTATGCCAATTGCATGTCACCATTGGGCAATGCTACTTCGGATGATTGTGCCAATTATTGTATTTCCCTGTTTTCAGACCTTACCCGTATGGTAACCATGCAAAACCTTTATCACGATGGCGGGTATTCCAATATGGGAATCAGTGACCAGGTAATAGAAAACTGCTTCGTTTGCAAGGGAGACTGTCACGAGCATCTTCCTGATAAATAAGCAGGAGCCTATCCATACAGGGCAAACCATGGTTTTAAATATTTTCCTATCTTTGCCCGGTATTTTTAATTCATAAAAATTCAGTAAGAAAACCAATCTTTTCATGAGTTTCAGAATAATAGTATTAGCCAAGCAGGTACCAGATACGCGCAATGTCGGCAAGGATGCCATGAAAGCCGATGGTACGGTAAACAGAGGCGCACTGCCGGCCATTTTTAACCCGGAAGATCTGCATGCCCTTGAACAAGCCTTGCGGATAAAAGAACTGCGCAAGGATGTAGAAATTATCTTACTCACCATGGGACCTCCACGGGCTGCCGACATTATCCGGGAGGCTTTGTACCGGGGAGCTGACAAAGGCTACCTGATCACCGACCGGAAATTTGCCGGGTCCGATACCCTGGCCACCTCCTATGTATTGTCACTTGCCGTGAAAAAGCTGGAACCCTATCACCTGGTTATTGCAGGGCGTCAGGCCATTGATGGAGATACCGCCCAGGTGGGACCACAAGTTGGGGAAAAACTCCGTTTGCCCCAGGTGACCTACTGTGAAGAGATCCAAAATATTAGCCAAAAAGAAATTACTATAAAAAGGCGCCTTGAAAGGGGAGTGGAAACTGTTACTTCCCCAATTCCTACCCTGATTACCGTGCATAGTTCCGCGGCTTCATGCAGACCACGCAATGCCAGGTTGCTCATGCAGTACAAACATGCCAGAACGGTTTCCGAACTTCAGGAAGAAACCAAGGATTACACCGAGATGCTTACCAATAAGCCCTATTTACGGATTGATGAATGGGGAGTGGCTGACCTTGACGCCAAAGTGGAACAACTTGGTATATCAGGCTCGCCAACCAAAGTAAAAAAGATCGAAAATGTGGTATTCGCAGCCAAAGAGTCTGTTGTTCTTTCCAGTGACGATAAAGACATCGACCAGTTGATGAAGGATCTCATTGAAAGTCATGTTATTGGCTAATTGTAAAACCTCAAATTAGAAAACTCCCAAAAAATGAATAATATTTTTGTTTATTGTGAAATAGAGGACGGACAGGTGGCTGATGTTAGCCTGGAATTGCTCACCAAGGGCCGCAAGCTTGCCAATGAAATTAATTGTAAGCTGGAAGCAGCAGTTATTGGTCATAAGCTGGAGGGCATCGAAAAGCAATTGTTCCCTTTTGGGGTAGACATTTTGCATCTTGCCGATGAACCCCGGCTTGCCCCTTACACCACATTGCCTCATTGCGAGGTGATCGTGAAGTTGTTTGAGAAAATTAAACCGGAAGTTGCTATTTTTGGAGCCACTTCTGTAGGCCGGGATCTGGCGCCCAGGGTTGCTTCATATCTTAAGTGCGGCCTTACAGCTGACTGCACCAGCCTGGTATTTGGAGACCATAAAGAAACCAAAACCGGAAAAGAATATAAAAACCTGCTTTATCAGATCAGGCCGGCTTTTGGAGGAAATATCATCGCAACCATTATCAATCCCGATACCAGGCCGCAAATGGCCACTGTGCGGGAAGGCGTGATGAAAAAAGAAATCTACAATGAAGACCATAAGGGAACAATCAAAAAGATTAAACTTGATGAAGTTTTGCGTGATGAACTGTTCCCGGTGCAGATTGTTGAGCGCCACATTGAAAAGCAAAAGGTAAATATCAAAAGCTCCCAGATCATTATCTCTGGCGGTTATGGTGTTGGTTCCAAAGAAAATTTTGACATGCTTTTTGAATTGGCAGAAGTGCTTGGCGGTGAAGTTGGAGGATCAAGGGCCGCAGTAGATGCCGGTTTTGTGGATCATGCCCGCCAGGTTGGACAAACCGGGGTCACCGTCAGGCCAAAACTTTACATTGCCTGTGGTATTTCCGGGGCAGTGCAGCATACCGCGGGGATGAGTGAATCGGCCAAAATCATTGCCATTAACAATGATCCAAAGGCTCCCATCAATCAGATTGCCGATTATTCCATTATTGGAAATATTGAGGATATCATTCCCAAAATGATCAAGTTTTATAAGAAAAACACCAAGTAAACCGAGAACAATGGCTAATTTTTTTAATGATAATCCCAGCTTAAAATTCCATTTGAACCATCCTTTGATGAAAAAGATCATCAGGCTGAAGGAAAAAGATTTTGCTGATAAAGAGAAGTACGAATTTGCTCCGGCAGATTTCGAGGATACCCTGGACAGCTACCACAAGGTGCTGGAAATTGTAGGGGAGATCTGTGGAGAAACCATTGCGCCTAACGCCGAGCTGGTGGATACCTTCGGGCCAAAACTGGTCAACAACGAAGTGATATATGCCCCGGGTACGGCCCAAAACCATGAAACCCTTACCAAAGCCGGGTTGATTGGAATGTCCCTGCCACGTGAATATGGCGGACTGAATTTCTCCATGGTGCCCTATGTAATCGCTGCAGAACTGGTTTCCAGGGCCGATGCCGGCTTTGCCAATATCTGGGGATTACAGGATTGTGCTGAAACCATTCATGAGTTTGCCGATGAAGAAATAAAAAAAGAATTTCTTCCCCGCTTTAACAAGGGAGCCACAGCAGCCATGGACCTTACCGAGCCCGATGCCGGAAGCGACCTGCAGGCAGTACAGCTGAAAGCTACCCAGGATGAAAAAACCGGGCAGTGGAAATTGAACGGCGTAAAACGTTTTATTACCAATGGTGATGCAGATATCAGCCTGGTATTGGCCCGGTCCGAACCCGAATCAACCGATGGAAGAGGCCTGTCCCTCTTTTTATATGACCGTAAGGATAAAGCCGTAAAAGTAAGGCGTATCGAGAATAAACTGGGTATTAAAGGTTCACCAACCTGTGAACTGGTATTTAAGGATGCACCGGCCTTGCTTATTGGAAGCCGTAAAATGGGCCTCATCAAGTATGTAATGTCATTGATGAATTCTGCCCGTCTTGGGGTGGGTGCCCAGTCTGTAGGCATTGCAGAAGCCGCTTACCGCGAGGCCCTTAAGTATGCTCATGAAAGGGAGCAGTTTGGTAAATCCATCATTCAGTTTCCTGCTGTTTATGAAATGCTTTCCCTGATGCGGGCAAAAATTGATGCTACCCGTAGTCTGCTCTATGAAACAGCCCGCTTTGTTGATGTTTACAAGGCATATAGTTATATACAGGAAGATCGCAAACTGGAGCCTGAAGAGCGCAATGATTTTAAATACCATTCCCGTATGGCGGATGTGCTTACCCCATTGCTCAAACTCTTTGCCAGTGAGTATTGCAACCAGATCGCTTCCGATGCCTTGCAAATACACGGTGGGGCAGGGTATATGAAAGATTTTCCCGTGGAAAGGCTGTTCAGGGATGCCCGAATTACCAACATTTATGAGGGAACCTCACAATTGCAGGTTGTTGCTGCAATCAGGGGAGTAGGAAACGGAACCTACCTTTCGCTAATGAGAAAGTTTGAAGAAGAGAAGGTAAAACCCGAATTTGAATTCCTCAAAAGCATTCTGGTTGAACTCACCGATCGGTTTGAAGCTGTGGTGGGAAAGGTAATGGAACTCAAAAATAATGAACTGATTGATTTTCACTCCCGCAGGTTGGTTGAAATGGCAGGAAACATTATAATGGGTTATTTGCTCCTTCAGGATTCTCACAGGAATGAAGAATTCCATAAATCAGCTGAAATATTCATCCGTATGGCCTCAACGGAAAATAAAGCCAGGGAGGAATACATCCGGAATTTTGAAGAAAAGGATCTGGGGAATTATAAAATCAGGTTTGATTGATTTTACCCTGCCAAGCATAAAAAAAAGGATCTGGGTTTTTAATTCAGATCCTTTTTTTTACTAAGCCAAAGGTTTATCAGGAATTCGACTTTTCTTTTTCTTTTTCATCCGGCGGATCTTTTTTCGCCGCCTTTTTTACGCTAACCTTCACTTCTTCACTCTTCTTGTCAAAGTCAACGAGAATAACATCTCCGGACTCCACTTTGGTTTTGATGATTTCCTCTGCCAAAGGATCCTCCATATATTTCTGGATGGCCCGCTTCAGCGGCCTTGCGCCATAAGCAGGATCCCATCCTTTCTCAGCAATAAAGTCCTTGGCCTTATCGGTAAGTTTAACGTTGTAGCCAAGTTCATCAATACGCTTATAAAGCATAGCCAGTTCGATATCAATGATTTTGAAGATGTCTTCTTTTTTAAGGGCGTCAAAAATAATTACATCATCCACACGATTGAGAAATTCAGGTGCAAATGTTTTTTTCAGGGCATTTTCAATCACACTCTGGGTATATTCTTTTGATGCAGACTGCTTTGCAGGTGTATTAAAGCCCACGCCCATTCCAAAATCTTTCAATTGACGCGAACCGATATTGGAAGTCATAATAATGATGGTATTTTTAAAATCAATTCTTCTTCCCAGGCTGTCGGTCAGCATTCCATCGTCAAGCATTTGCAGCAGCAGGTGGAAGACGTCCGGATGTGCTTTCTCAATTTCATCAAGCAGCAGTACCGAATAAGGTTTGCGCCTTACTTTTTCGGTAAGCTGTCCGCCTTCTTCATAGCCTACATACCCGGGAGGTGCTCCAATCAGTCGACTCACGGCAAACTTCTCCATGTATTCGCTCATGTCAATGCGGATCAAAGCATCTTCCGAATCAAACAAATGACGCGACAGGGTTTTAGCAAGGTGCGTTTTACCAACGCCTGTAGGCCCAAGGAAAATGAAAGAACCAATAGGCTTGGCAGGATCTTTAAGGCCTGCACGGTTGCGCCGAATGCTGCGAACCACCTTTTTAATGGGATCATTTTGTCCGATAACATTCTTTTCAAGATCAGTTTCCATGTTCATAAGCCGTTCCCCTTCATCCAATGCGATACGCTGCACCGGAACACCGGTCATCATTGAAACAACTTCTGAAACACTTTGCTCGGAAACGGTTTCACGATGAAGTTGCGATTCCTCTTCCCACTTGCGTTTTTGACGTTCCAGCTCGTCCATCAGGTCACGTTCCTGGTCGCGGAATTTGGCGGCCTGTTCATATTTCTGACTTTTAATGGCATTGGTTTTTTCTTCCCTTACCTGATCAATCTGGTTTTCAATGCCAATGATTCCCTCAGGGACACGGATATTGGTGATGTGCACCCTTGATCCAGCTTCGTCCATTGCGTCAATGGCCTTGTCGGGCAGGTAGCGGTCACTCAGATATCGATCGGTAAGGTAAACACAAGCTTTAATGGCCTCCGGAGAATAATTAACCAGGTGATGGTCCTCATATTTCTGTTTGATATTGTTGAGGATCTCCATGGTTTCTTCGGCACTGGTTGGGTCAATAATGATTTTCTGGAACCGGCGCTCGAGAGCCCCGTCTTTCTCAATGTGCTGACGATATTCATCCAGGGTGGTAGCACCAATGCATTGCAGTTCGCCTCTTGCCAGGGCCGGCTTGAACATATTGGATGCATCCAGCGAGCCGGAAGCTCCACCGGCACCAACGATGGTATGCAACTCATCGATAAACAGAATCACGTCCTGGTTCTTTTCGAGCTCATTGAGCAGGGCTTTCATGCGTTCTTCAAATTGTCCCCGGTATTTGGTGCCAGCAACCAGTGAGGCAATGTCCAGGGTAACGATACGCTTGTTAAACAGCGCACGGGATACTTTTCTTTGAACGATGCGTAAGGCAAGGCCTTCGGCTATGGCCGATTTGCCTACGCCAGGTTCACCGATAAGAATGGGGTTGTTTTTTTTGCGTCTGGAAAGGATCTGTGCGATGCGCTCCAGTTCTTTTTCTCTGCCAACCACCGGGTCAAGGCGGTCTTCTTCTGCTGCGCGGGTCAGGTCGCGGCCAAAATTATCCAGAACGGGGGTTTTGGATTTATCCGAGGTTTTCTTTACAGGACTACCGCCAAACCCGCCACCTTCTGTGGCTTCGTCATCTTCACTTCCGTGTGAAAGGTCTCCGCGGATATCGGAATGAAAACCCCTATCGGGATTTGCCCGAAAATGCTGAACTTCTTCCTTTATGGTATCATAGTCTACACCTTCCTGGTGCAGGAGCCTGGTGGCCAGGTTGTCCTGGTCTTTAAGGATTGACAAAAGAAGATGTTCAGTGCCAATTAATTCACTGTTGAAAAGCTTTGCTTCCAAATAAGTTATCTTAAGTACCCGCTCGGCTTGTTTGACCAGGGGTATATTTTCAAGGTTCCGGTTTTTTGGGGATTGACCTTTTATGGTACCTTCAATGGTGGTTTTGAGTTTTAAAAGATCAACGCCTAACTGAGACAATATCTGGATCGCCAAGCCTTCGCCTTCCCGGATCATTCCGAGAAGAAGATGCTCAATACCTATATGATCGTTGCCGTTTCTAAGGGCTTCTTCACGACTATAGGTAATGACATCTTTAACTCTTGGGGAAAATTTTGCTTCCATAAATGGTAACTGCTGTTATTAAATTAAAAATATATACAATATTAAACAAAAACCTTAAAACACCACAAAATTATTAACAATATTTAAGGAGATTTGTTAGAAAAATGTTGATTATCGGGCTGTTTTAAACAATAATAATAAGTAAAAAAAGCGTAATTTCGTGCATTGTTATAAAGTTTAAAAAAGTTATAAAAAATATTGATAATCAAGATGTCAGGAGAAAAAATCACAAAGGTTGATATTGAAGAACAAATGAAATCGGCATACATTGATTATGCCATGTCAGTAATTGTCTCCAGAGCTCTCCCGGACGTGCGCGACGGCTTAAAGCCGGTACATCGCAGGGTTCTTTTTGGGATGCATGAATTGGGCACGTTTAGTAACAAACCATACAAAAAGTCTGCCAGAATAGTAGGGGAGGTTCTCGGTAAATATCATCCTCACGGCGATAGTTCGGTTTATGATGCTATGGTTAGGATGGCTCAGGTGTGGTCATTAAGGTACCCTTTGGTTGACGGACAGGGGAACTTTGGCAGTCTGGATGGTGACAGTCCGGCAGCTATGCGTTATACCGAAGCCCGTTTGCGCAAAATATCTGAAGAAATATTGGCAGATATTGATAAAGAAACTGTAGATTTTCAGTTAAATTTTGATGATACCCTGAAAGAGCCCGTGGTACTTCCGGCCAAAATACCCAATTTGCTAATTAATGGCTCTTCAGGAATTGCCGTGGGAATGGCTACCAACATGCCTCCCCATAATCTCGCTGAAGTAGTGGATGGAACCGTTGCCTATATTGATGACAACGACATAACCATTGACGATCTGATGAAGCATATCAAAGGTCCTGATTTCCCAACCGGTGGTCTTATTTATGGATACGAAGGGGTCAGGGATGCTTACCAAACCGGAAGGGGAAGGGTTGTGATGAGAGGTGAAGCCACCATTGAAACAACAACTTCCGGGAAAGAAGTAATTGTGGTGACCTCTATTCCTTACCAGGTGAATAAAGCCGAAATGATCAAAAAAACTGCCGACCTGGTGAACGATAAAAAAATAGAAGGCATTACCGATATCCGTGATGAATCGGATCGGGTTGGCCTTCGTATTATTTATGAGCTGCGTAAGGATGCAGTTCCCAATGTTGTGCTGAACCTCCTTTACCAGCATACCGCTTTGCAAACTTCTTTTAATGTCAATAACATTGCGCTGGTCAACGGTAGACCAATGATGCTGAACCTTAAAGATATTATTAAGCATTTTGTTGACCACCGCCACCAGGTTGTTACCCGGCGCACCGAATATGAATTGCGTGAAGCCGAGAAAAAAGCCCACATCCTGGAGGGTTTGCTGATTGCATTGGACAACATTGATGAAGTGATTGCACTGATCCGGGCATCTCAGACCCCGGATGAAGCAAAGGCCGGCCTGGTTGAAAAATTCTCCTTAACCGAAGTACAGGCCAAAGCCATCCTGGAAATGCGTCTGCAAAGGCTTACCGGTTTAGAGCGTGGAAAAATACAGGAAGAGTACAATGAATTGCTCAAAAAAATAGAGTATTACAAATCTGTTCTGGCCGACATTACCCTTCGGATGAATATCATTAAAGAGGAACTGCTTGAGGTAAAGCAAAAGTATGGAGATAAAACCAGAACGGAAATAGAATACACTGCCAATGACTTCAGGATTGAAGATACCATTGCAGATGAGGATGTGGTGATCACCATTTCGCATATGGGTTACATCAAGCGAACCCCCCTTACCGAATTTAAAACCCAGAGCAGGGGAGGGCGGGGCAGCAAAGGATCGGTTACCCGTGATGACGATTTTGTAGAACATCTGTTTGTAGCTTCCAATCATAATTATTTACTATTTTTTACCGAAAAGGGCAAGTGCTTTTGGATCAGGGTTTTTGAGATCCCGGAAGGAACCAAAACTTCAAAAGGACGAGCCATACAGAACCTGATCAATATCCCATCTGACGACAAGATTAAAGCTTTTGTCAATGTGAAAGACCTGACCGATCAGGACTATACTAACAATAACTATATTATTCTTGGTACCAAAAAAGGTATCATCAAAAAAACGGCATTAAACGCCTATAGCAGGCCCAGGGCCAATGGGATCATTGCTATCAATATCCGCGAAAATGATGAACTGCTCCAGGCATCTCTTACCAACGGAGAAAATGAAATTCTTATGGGGCTTCGGAGTGGCAAAGCCATACGCTTCAAGGAGAATTCTGTGAGGGCTATCGGCCGAAATGCCGCAGGAGTAAAGGCTGTTACGCTCAAAGGCCCGGAAGACGAAGTAATTGGCATGGTATGTGTTGAAAACCCCCAAAGCAGTATCCTTGTCGTTAGCGAAAAAGGATATGGTAAGCGTTCGCTCCTTGAAGAATATCGCATTACAAACCGCGGCGGTAAAGGGGTGAAAACCATGAACATCACCCCGAAAACCGGAGATCTGATTGCCATGGAAACTGTTCAGGATTCCGATGATTTGATGATCATTAACAAATCTGGAATAACCATCCGTCTTTCTGTTGCAAAATTGAGAGATATGGGCAGGGCAACCCAGGGGGTAAAGCTGATCAATTTGCGTGATAATGACAAAATTGCAGCTGTTACCAAGGTTCAGGAGAAGGCATTGAACGGTGAGGAAAATGCAGAAAGCACTCCTGCAAAAGATCCGGACGATGATATTATTGAAATGGACAATAAAGATTAGAACAATTTTTAACCTTGAATATCCCGTTTTACGGGTGTTCTTCAGAAAAAATAATCTTACATTTGTAAAGAATTAGCAATTCAAACGAACAGAAACCAAAAAATCAATCCCATGAAAAGGACAATCTTTTTTTTAATTTTTTGTTTATTCACGGCCACTTTTGCCGAGGCTCAGCGAAGGGATATCCGGCGGGCCAACCGTAATCTGAACAGGGGCAATTTGGAAACTGCACTGGAGCACATCCGGGATGCTTTTGAGGAGGAAGAAACCCAGTACAATGCAGAAGCCTGGTTAACCAAAGGGCAAATCTACATGGAAATTGCCATAACCCAGGAACCAGAATATATGGATTTGGTTGAAAATTCTGTTGAAAAAGCCGATGAGGCCATCAGAAAAGCGGAAGAACTTGATGAAGATGATGAGCTTATTCTTGATTTGCAGCAGGCAAAATTGGTTTTATCCGAGGTAGTTTTTAATGAAGGAGTTAACTACTTTGAACAGGAAAACTGGATAAATGCCAGTAACCTGTTTTATCGGTCATATGAAATTGCAGAATCCTTCGGCAGTATCGATACCCTTACTTTATACAATGCCGCACTTGCTGCAGAATTGGGTCAAAACTATGAGAATGCAAAAAAATGGTATCATGAACTGGTGGAGATGGAACATGATGAGCCCTACCTTTATTCATCACTGTCAACCATTGCTATGGCGCAGGGAGATACTATTCAGGCAACGGAATATATTAAAGAGGGGAGGAATCGCTATCCGGAAAGTCTGGATCTGATCTTCAATGAAGCCAATATCCATATTTTTACCGGAAATGTTGAGGCTGCAAGAGAAGTTCTGGATATTGCTATTGAACGGGATCCCGAAAATCCCAATTTATATTTTGCTTTAGGGGCCAATTATGATAAAATGGCTCAGGATACCACTTATTCGGAAGAAGAAAGAGAATTTGCCTTCAACCAGGCTGAGGAAGCTTATCAACAAGCCATTGAACTGGATGATGAGTATTTTGATGCCATTTATAACTTAGGTGTTCTTTATTATAATAAAGGCATTCAGCTTTTTGAAGAAGCAGATGAAAGACTTCGGGCCACACAGGATTTTCAGCAATATGAGGAAGATGAAAAAGAAATCCATGAAGTTTGGTTTAAAGCGCAACCTTATCTTGAAAGAGCCAAAGAAATAATTGAACCGGATAACCCAAATTATGAAATTGTAATTATTTCTTTGGTTCAGCTTTATGCAAGAACTGAACAATTGGATAAGCTCAAGGAAATCGAAGAGATTTATTTGCAATATTTTGGGGAAGACGAAGAGTAGTTAGATTTTTCTCCAATAGTTAATCAGACAGGGGGCAAGATTTTGCTCCTTGTTTTTTTAACAACAATTTAACATAATATTAATTATAGGACAAATATTTAACCTTTTAAGTTTATTTTGTATTCTATAAAGAACTTAAAAACTATTAAACAAAGGTCTTTAAAATCATTATCTGGAATTTCCTTATTTTTATGAATGAAATTATAATTAAAGGTTTAAAAAACGAAATTTTCCTTATATGATTATAAGACTTATTTCCTTTCCCTTTCGTTATGGGCTATCAAGATTAAAAAAGGCCATTGGAAAAATGGGCAAGGTAAAAATTGAGCCATTGTATGCCTTTGGCAATGAAAATAAAATTTTGATAAAAGGAAGAGTTATTGAATCTTACCGGCAAAGCAAGCCCTCACCCAAAAAAAATTATTTCCAAAATATTCTGGCGGCCATACGCAGATATGCAGGAAGCAGTGTGGCGCAGGCAAAAGTAAAAGTTTCTTACCTGGGTCGTTCTGAAATTTTTGAAAGCGATTCTGAAGGGGTAATTGGCGGAACCATTAATAAGCGTTTAACTGAATCTGCTGCCGATGATACCATTACATTTAAACTTTTACCCGAAGAAGGAATTGAACCGGAAAGGGAAAAAATAACCATCCATGTGCTTCGTTTTAACTCAAATCATCATATGGGGATCATTTCCGACATTGACGACACGATATTAATTTCTCATGCTACCCGTATTGGAAAGAAATTGTGGCTATCAATATCCAAAAATGCCTACACCAGGCGCCCATTTCCCGGTGTCAGTAAGTTTTACCATGGTTTATCCGGTAATGGTAAAAACCCGTTCTTTTATGTTTCAAGCAGCGACTGGAATCTTTTTGATATGATCAGGGATTTTTTAAATTACCGGAATATCCCTAAGGGGCCCCTTCTCTTGAATGACCTTCATGTTAATTTGCGGAATATCTGGAAATCTGGTGGTGGATCGCATCAGCACAAACTTGAAAAAATAGAAATGCTGATGGAACTTTATCCGGGGATGAACTTCATATTAATTGGCGATAGTGGTCAGCATGACCCGGAGTTGTATGCCAGGGTTATAAAAGATTACCCGGGGCGGGTATTTAAGGTTTACATCAGGGAAATCAAAAAAATGAAAAAGCAACGGATGGAGCTGATGCAGGCTGTAATTAACGATCCCAATGCTCCCGAAGTGGTATTTGTGAAAAACACAAAGGAAGCCATATTGCATGCAAGAGAAAACGATTTAATCAAAGGTAATATATGAAAAAATTCCTGACATTTATCAATCCTGCTTCCGGAACAAAGACCGATAACAATGCCACCCTGTCTTTTTTGCAGGAGCATCTTTCCGGAATATCACTTCATCCTTTTGAACTAAATAAACATGTTACCTCTTCTGAAATTAAGGGCAAAATAAACAGTGATTCATGGGATGGGATAATAATCGGTGGCGGCGACGGAACAGTTAAGGTGATCGGTGAAAACCTTAAAGGTACAAGCCTTCCTGCCGTTATTATTCCCATGGGTTCGGCAAACGGTTTGGCTACATGCCTGGGTATTTTTGATGTGAATGATACCATCACCGCAATCAATCAGGACAAAACAATAAATGTGGACATGCTGGAGGTCAATGGTCAAGGCTGTTTTCATTTGTGTGATTTTGGCTTTAATGCAGGGCTGATCAAAAGATTTCACAATGAAGATGAAAGAGGAATGGTTTCTTATTTTAAAGCCTCATTCAGGCAGTTTTTTGATGTAAGGCCCTATCGCTTTGAGTTGAAAACTAAAGAAAATCAATGGGAAACTGAAGCCAAAATGCTGGTGATAGCCAACGGCGATAAATTCGGAACGGGTGCAATTATCAACCCCTTGGGCAAACTCAATGATGGGCATATGGAGGTAATCTCGTTAAACCCGGAAAGTTTTGAAGACCTGGCGGCACTCTCCATTCATCTTTTCAGGGGTACCTTGCATGAGTCATATCTTGCAGAAATCCGGACTGTCAAAGACATAGAAATCGGCAATCCTGAGGGAGCTGAATTCCATATAGATGGCGAAGTAATGGAACTGACCCGGAAAGTTAAAGTTACCTGCAACCCCCGGCAAGTTGGGTTTTTTACTTTGAGGAAATAGATAGATGATGAGGTGTTGGTAAAAAAGCGGATTTTTTTAAAGTCCGGGATTGGTTAAAAGTGTTGATTTCCGATACCAAGAAAAGATGAGGCGGCAAGGATATATATCTTATCCTCAGGGTTTTGCCAGGTAATAATATTCTTTATTCTCCAAATAGAGGTCTTTAAATTCTTTTTGGCTTAAAGCAACCCTATTGGAAAACCAGTTTTTTATGGGATAAATCTTTAGTTGGCATTCTTTTGCAAGAAATTGGTAAAACTCATCCGGGTCGGTATTGTAATAATCACTTGCACCCAGCCCAAATTCAAAAATGATCAAAGGCCGGCTTTTCTTCAGGATATTTTTTGCCCCTTTTAATACTGGAAACTCTGCCCCTTCCACGTCAATTTTAATGAGATCAATTTGCAGACTTTCAGGCAATAAGCGATCCAGCGCTTTCACATTGACTTCAAGTTCTTGAATTTCAGGGTTTTTTATATGATATTTTCTTTTTTTCAGCCCACTGAAGGCAGGGGCATTTTTCACGTAATTGAAAGTGGATACCCCTTCTTTTTCTGCCAGGGCATATGGCAAAATATGGGCCTTTCCGGAAAATTTTTTCTGGAGGTATCTGAATAATTCAGGTATCGGTTCAAAGGCATAATGCTGCCCTTCCGGTGCATATTTCAACATTTGTTCCAATACCTCTCCCCTGTGGCTGCCAATGTCAATGCAATTTGAATCAGGTTTGAGTTCTTGCTTCATCAGGCGATTGGTCAGCCTGTCGTATTCCATATTTTTGGTAAGGTCAATGTTTAACCGTGATAATGCTTTTTTTATAATTTCTTTAAGCGGCATATTTAATTTTATTTTTGGACGGGTTCCTTTTCGGCCAGCAGGAAAAAAAGAGGATATTTTTTTATTTGGTCTCCTTCCCTTTTTTCAATTTCAAAAAACAACTCGTAATAAATTTCACGGAACCCTTTTTTAGCAAGTAATGTCTTCAGATATTCGCGGGAAAACCCATGATGCCCTTTAAATTCGGGGGTAAAGTCATGAAATGAGCCGTCTTCTTTAAGCAGGTCGCCAATGCAAAGATACCCATCCGGTGCAATGGCAGCATGCAATATTTCCAGGGCTTTTTCAATCTCAGGAATGTGATGTAAAGTCATCAAAGTGAAAATCACATCCAGGTCTTTAACCGGAAGGGGGTCATGGAAAATGTCCAGAAAAAAAGGTTCCATGTTGTCGATTCCCCCACTGCGGATCTTTTTCTTTAATACTTCAATCATTCCGGCTGAATTGTCGACCAGTGTAATTTTGCCGAAATGGTCTTTCAGAAAAAAACTAACCTGCCCCGTACCACAACCAAACTCTAAAGCTTTCCGGGAAGGTCTGGGGTGGATTTGACCAACAATTCTTTCTGCAAAAACCTTTGCCCGTTGGATCTTTACAGGATCCTTGTCCCATTGTTCTGCCTTTTGATCAAAATCCATTATTGGTGCAAGTCTGTTCATTTACTGGTCCGGCATGAGGAACAGAAAATAATGAGTATGAAAAATTATTGCAAAAGTAAAAAACAAATCCAATGCTGAGGTCATAAAAAAACAAGAACTTTGCATCCGTTGCCTGGATGCAAAGTTCTGAAAGTCGATGAAGTTCTTTAACCAACTAGTTTGTAAACGATGGTTTCGCCAGGGTTTTTGGTTTACCGGGATGATATCCGGGCACCGGTTGATGAATTGAAGTCGGTTAAAAAAGGATCGCCGGTATAATTGACCACACTTCCGGTGTTGGCATTAACCTTAAGGTTGTTGGTTGCATAAACTTCATTTCGCGAGCCTGCTGAGGTTGTAATGACACAATCTTTGGTTTTAAGTTCAAAAGCCTTTAATTCAGAACCTGCCATACTCGAAGCCACCATTTTCCGAACCTGGCCCGCTAAAATGGCTGATGATCCCCCGCCCAATTCCAGGGCGATTTCATCAAAATGAAGGCGGAGGTCACTCACTGCACCCGCTTTTAAAATAAGAGACAGGATCTCTCCTCTCAACGGGGTTTCTGATGTTACTCTTGCTCCTGCAGAAGCGGTGAGCGATTCAAGATTCTCCATAGAAACTTCAATGTTGAGGCTTTTGTACCTTCCGATGCTTTCCTTTAGGTAAACCCTCAGGGTATTGTTTTTCACTTCTGTAATGATCAGTTCAATAAGATTATCGTCCGCCTCAATACTCACGGAATGGCCATTGGACTGGTTCAGTGTCATGTTCATTCTTCCGGATACATCAATGGCGGAAAAAGGCGAGACATCCACCTGCCGGGTAATAACCTCCCCGCTGCCAATGACCAGATCCTTTGAAATGGCTGAACGGAAAATGGCCATGGCAATGGTCACAGCTAATAAAACAATGATCAAAGCACCTAATAGAATTTTATTTGTTGTTTTCATATTTTTCTTCTTTTTGGTTTCGGGAACATCCTGAAAAAGTCTGGAGTTTCTTTTTCAGGATATTCCGTTGATTAATTCATGGTTTGCAAAGGGTTTTTTTAAAGTTTATCAGGTATTAATTACTGATTTCCTTCCGGTATTTGTTGTAATACTTATTAAGGTCATCAAGGGTAAGGTTAAGCAGCTCGAGGGAATGAAAAACTTTTGGCAATTCATCCCTGACAAACTGATCTTTTTTCAACTCCCGGGTTTTCTCAAATCCACCATCGGCAACGAAATAACCTATGCCTCTTTTGTTGAAAATGATGCCTTTATCCTGCAGGTAGTTGAATGTCCGCATAGCGGTGTTTGGGTTAACTTCTACCTTTACAGCGATTTCTCTGATGGAAGGGATCTTCTCCCCTTCCTGCCATTTTTTCTGCAAAATGTTTTCGCAGAAATAGTCGGCAATTTGCAAGTAAATTGCTTGATTTTCATTGAATTCCATAATTACACCTGCCTTTCTTTTAAACTGAACCAGGTTGTGACCAGGAAAAACGGAACCGTAACATAATTGAACACAAAGCTGGCCACAGCGGGTATCTGACGTAAAAATAGGTTTTCGATGGCCGGATAAGACCCATCTTCTGAAATGTTGACCTGCATGCTCATATCCCATTCCGAAAACATAATGTATCCGGTAATGCCCATGTATATATTGATGATCATGGAAATAACAAACAAAGCCAACAGGGTTTTCAGGAAGTTGTTTTTCCGGAAATAAGCGGCCCCAAGAAGGAACACCGACTGGGTTATAAAATAGACCTTAACGGCCTGAAAACTTCCCCGGGAAAATATTCCCTGAAAGGGGGCCAGGTCTAATGTAAGGTTCATGATCAGGTTGGCTAAGAATACCATCAATGCCATGGCGATCAATGCAATGGCCGGGAAAAGGAAAGCACTGATGGCCCATGCGCTGACCAGCCTTTCGGTGGTTGATACCGGCAGGGTCAGGTAATTGTAGCTTTTGGGTGCCGTATGCAGTTCATTGAACATGTTACTGCTAAAAATATAGCCCCCAATAAACATTACGGCAAAATACAAACCTGTCAGGTTGTTCAGGTTTTCGGGATTAAAATAGGCCACCAGCAGGGAAATGATGAGTAAAACCCCTGCTACGGCACCAAATGCTATGAGCAGGCTCATGGTGTTGGAAAGTATCTGGCGCCTGGATAAAAGATAAAATCGTTTTAAGCTGAATATTGTTGGATTTTCCATGGTTGTTTATTTTTCAAAAATGTTATTAATCCTTGTTTCGTTACTTACCACTCCGTTAAACAGCAGTTCAAGATCTATTTTGGTTTCCCTGTTTCCGGGATTGGGAAAAATACCGGTATGCCCGCCGAAAGTTTCTTCTGCATAAAGGGGTTGTTCGTTTTCCTTAAGCTCTTTGCGGGTTTCAAAAAGCAGATGGGTACTGATACTTTCCACACTTTGATTGAAAATGATCTGCCCATTGTCTATAATTATTACGGGATCAATAAGACTTTCCAGGTCGCGCACCTGGTGGGTGGAGATTATAAGGCACTGGTCCTCGTTCAGGGAAGCAGCGATAACCCTTCTGAACTGGCTTTTTGAAGGGATATCCAAACCGTTTGTAGGTTCGTCCATCAGCAGCAACCTGGAGCTGGTTGCAAGTCCGAAGGCCAGCAGGAATTTCTTCTTTTGCCCGAAAGATAGTTGATTAAGTTTGCTGTTTTTGTCGAGTTGAAATTCTTTCAGCAACCAGTCCATTTTCTCATGGTCAAACCTGTAATAAAAAGTTGCATTGATGGAAATAAAGTTTGCAATTTTTACAGGAGGTAAGTAATATTCTTCAGGAATAATGTAAATATCCTGAAGGACCTCAGGCTTGCGGTCCCTGGTTTCCATCCCGTTTACCCTGCAGTTTCCCGATTGGGGAAATACCAGGCCGGCAATGATCTTTAGCAGGGTGGTTTTTCCTGCCCCGTTTTTTCCGAGCAATCCATAAATATTACCCGGCTGTAATTCCAAATCCAGGTCTCTGAAAAGCGCTTGCTTTTTGGTATAACCGAATTTTAACTTTTCTATGTGAACCATCTCAGTAATGTTTTAGTGTTCTACTTTTCTAATACACCACAAATGTAAGGATGTTTTTTTGAATAATCCAAATATTTTTGAAAATTTTTTCTGGTTTTTTTTTCAAGAACTGCTGTATATATAAATATAGAAGGGTTTTGGGAGAATTTTTTTTTGCATGGTTTGATTTTTTTCCTTACCATTAGTAATTTGTTTTTGTTAATGCAAAAGAGATGTTTCCGGATAGTTGTTGGTTTTTATCATAAAAAACCTTGCATTTGTGAATATGTTTTTTATATTTGTTATGGCATTAATTGGTTAAATTCAATTAGGGAAAAATTTCCCGCTAAATGATTTATGAACCAAAACCTTTTATTATGGAAATTTTAACCAAAACCATTGGACGATTTCTTTTTGCCATTCCATTTCTTGTTTTTGGAGTTTTTCACTTCATGGATGGAAGTGGCATGGTAGGGATGGTACCCGGATGGGTACCGGGTGGTCTTTTCTGGGTTTACCTGACGGGTATTGCCCTGATCGCAGCAGCCATCAGCATTATGTTACGGATGATGGATTATCTGGCGGCCGTTTTACTTGGGATTTTGCTGCTGATTTTTGTATTAACCATTCATCTTCCTGCTGTTGCAGGCGGAAATGATGGGCAAATGCCCAGTCTTTTGAAAGATCTGGCCCTGGCCGGAGCTGCTTGGTTTTATGCTGGTTATGCTGCCAAAGATGCGCCAGCTGCAAAATAAACAGGCCTATACCGGGAAGGTTATAAATTTTTGGGGTGGTTGTCAGCAACCACCCTTTTTTTGTTTATATCTCACATACAGCACTTTAACATTTTTTAACTACCCTCTTTTAAAAACATAAACACTGGAAAACTATTTTTGCAGCAGTTATCTCAAAAACCCCAAAAATAAAGGTATGGACATAAAGGAACTGAATGAGCGCATACAGCAGGAAAGCGCATTTGTGGATATCCTGACCATGGAAATGAATAAGGTCATTGTAGGTCAGAAAGATATGGTAGAGCGTTTGTTAATAGGGATGCTGGCCAACGGGCATATATTACTTGAAGGTGTTCCGGGCCTTGCCAAGACCCTGGCTATAAAATCCCTGGCCAACAGTATCAAGGCAAAGTTCAGCCGCATACAGTTTACCCCGGACCTTTTGCCGGCCGACCTGATCGGTACCATGATCTACAGCCAGAAAACCGAAGAGTTTTTGGTTCGTAAAGGCCCGGTTTTTGCCAACTTTATCCTTGCCGATGAAATAAACCGTGCACCTGCCAAGGTACAAAGTGCCCTGCTGGAGGCAATGCAGGAAAGACAGGTAACCATTGGCGACCATACCTACAGCCTGGAAGAACCGTTTTTGGTGCTTGCAACTGAAAACCCTCTTGAACAGGAAGGAACCTATCCCCTGCCTGAGGCCCAGATAGACCGGTTTATGCTTAAAGTCATGATTGGTTATCCCACCAAAGAAGAAGAAAAAATGATATTGAGGCAAAACATGCTGAGTGAATTTCCTGTAACCAAACCTGTTTTGCAACCGGCCGATATTGTTAAGGCACGCAATGTAGTCAGGGATGTTTATGTAGATGAGAAAATTGAAAATTATATTACCGATATTGTTTTTGCAACCCGGTATCCGGATGAATATAAGCTTCCGGATTTTAAGCACCTGATCAGCTACGGGGGCTCGCCCAGGGCAAGTATTAATATGGCTCTTGCGGCCAAAGCCTATGCTTTTATCAGGCGAAGGGGCTATGTGATTCCGGAGGATGTCAGGGCCATCTGCCCCGATGTATTGCGCCACCGCATAGGGCTTACCTATGAAGCGGAAGCCGAAAATATAACTTCTGAAGATATTGTGAGAGAGATATTGAATACAGTTGAGGTACCATAAAACAATTTTTTCTTTTTCCATGGAAACTTCTGAATTGCTTAAAAAGGTCCGTAAAATCGAGATAAAAACCAGGGGATTGTCTAACCAGGTTTTCTCCGGGCATTATCATAGTGCCTTTAAGGGCCGAGGCATGGCTTTTACAGAGGTAAGGGAATACCATTTCGGGGATGATATCCGCAATATTGACTGGAATGTTACGGCCCGCTTCAATCATCCATATGTAAAGGTTTTTGAGGAAGAACGTGAACTCACAGTGATGTTGCTGATCGACGTAAGCGGTTCCAATGAATTTGGAGCCGTGGGAAGCATCAAAGAAGCCATGATAACTGAAATAGCAGGTGTGCTTGCCTTTTCTGCCATAAGCAACAATGATAAGGTGGGGGTGATCTTTTTCAGCGACCGGATTGAAAAGTTTATTCCGCCCAAAAAAGGAACACCACACATTTTACGCATCATAAGAGAATTGATTGATTTTAAACCGGAGCGAAAGGGAACGGATATTGCTTCTGCTTTAAGGTATTTGCGCAATGTAATAAAAAAGAGATCCGTAGCCTTTCTTATCTCCGATTTTAATGACCGGGGATTTGAGGATGCCTTATCCATTGTCAGCAGAAAGCACGACATGGTTTGTGTGAGGGTTTTTGATCACCGTGAAAAGGAGCTGCCCCGGGCAGGGGTCATGAAGTTCAGGGATGCCGAAACCGGCCGGTCATACTGGATTGATACTTCCAGCAGGGAAGTTCAGCAGAAGATCAAGACCTGGAATTCCAGGCACGAGCAATACCTGGCTACCTCCTTTTCTAAAGCAGGTGTGGATGCGGTCAATGTTTCTACAGATCAGGACTATGTGCCCCCCTTGATGAAACTTTTTCGCAAAAGGAGCAATTGATACTTTTGGCTGCTAATTTTCAGAGATAAATATGGAATTCCCGTTAAGACAAAAATTTATTCGTTTTACTTACAGTTATGTTGGGTTATTGGTTGTATTGTTATTTTTACCGTTTAATGGCAGAGCCCAGGAAGTCAACATTGATCTGGAACCCGGTGAAATAAGCATTGGGCAGCACGCCAGGCTTAGTATAGAGGTTGAATTCCAGGGAAAGAGCCTGGTCATTCTGCCGGTTTTCAATGATACCATCACTTCAGAAATAGAGGTTTTGAGCTATGGGCGACCCGATACCCTGCATCACGATCAAAACCGCCTGGCATTGCGTCAGGAGCATATCATTACTGCATGGGACGAAGGGTTTTTCCCTATTCCTCCCATGGAAATAATAACCATTGCCCATGAAGACACCTTGATTTTTGAGACCGAACCCCTCTTGCTGGAAGTTTCAGGGATAGAGGTTGATATGGCCGAAGCACCAAAAGACATTAAACCCATTTTTTCCATGCCAATTACTTTCAGGGAGTTACTGCCTTATGTTCTGGGAGCCCTGGCTTTGGCAGCCCTGATATGGCTTTTGGTCAGGTACGTTCGCCGTCCCCGGGCCCTTGAGCAAAAACCAGGTATCTGGGAAAAACCCGATATTCCTGCCCATATTGCAGCCATATCAAGCCTGGAGAGCCTGCGAAATAAAAAGCTCTGGCAAAAAGGAAAGGTTAAATTATACCACAGCGAACTTACCGATATTTTAAGAATGTACCTGGAAAAGCGATTCCGGATCAATGCCCTGGAAATGACCTCAGGGGAGATACTTAACCATATGCAACAAAAATTCGGGAACAATGAAAAACCGGATCAGCTTGGCCAGATACTTAAACTTTCCGACCTGGTTAAGTTTGCCAAATATCAGCCTGAGGCTTCACAAAATGAAAATGCACTGGAACTGGCTATACAATTTGTTAAAGAAACCATCCCAAAGGAAACAACAGAAGAAAAAACAAACCGGAAGGAAGATGGAATACTTGATAAACAAAAATCAGAAATAATTATAAATCCTAAAAATGCCAATAAATAATGCCAGGTGACATCACTTTTGCATACAAGCCTTTTCTTTATCTTCTTTCAGTTATTCCTTTATTGGTTGCCTGGTATATCTGGAAGGAAAAGGACCGTACGGCCGACATCCGTTATGTGCATGCTGAATATGCAAAGGGGGTAAAAAAAAGTTTACGGCTGAGGTTGCTTCATCTGCCATTTGTATTGCGGATGATTGTTCTTTGTTTGCTTATTGTGGCTCTTGCCAGGCCACAGTCGTCCAGCCGCACCCACGATGTAACCGTTGAAGGCATTGATATGATGATTGCCCTGGATATTTCCGGATCCATGATTGCAGAAGACTTTAAGCCCAACCGCATGGAAGCGGCAAAAAATGCAGCCATCGAATTTATTGATATGCGCCCGGGTGATCGGATCGGAATGACCGTTTTCAGCGGAGAAAGTTTTACACTTTGTCCGTTGACCACCGACCATGGTTTACTTAAGGAACTTACCCGGGGCCTTACCACGGGTATGGTAGAAGACGGAACGGCCATCGGTGACGGTCTGGCCACGGCCATCAACCGGCTCCGCGAAAGTCAGGCCATCAGTAAGGTAATTATTCTGCTAACCGATGGAATTAACAATACCGGAGTGATTGATCCCCTTACTGCCGCTGAAATGGCAGCCCTTTATGACATCAGGGTTTATACCATTGGTGTGGGAAGTGATGGACCGGTCCCCTACCCTTTTCAAACCCCCTTTGGAGTCCAGTATCGCAATGTGGAAATTCCTGTTGATGAGGAATTATTACAGGAAATGGCCGATATAACCGGGGGACAATACTTCTGGGCCCAAACCCAGGGCGCATTGGAATCAATTTACAGGGAAATTGACCAGATGGAACGTACCAAAATAGATGTAACGGAATATACCCGCATGCATGATGAGTTTTTGATACTTGTTTTGTTGGCATTGGCTTTGCTGGGTCTGGAAGGCATACTGAAAAACACATGGCTGAGAACCATTCCATAGCAAGGTACTAACGAATAAGAAAAATTGGAACTTAAATGGAAACGATTCGCTTTGATAATCCGGAATATCTGATCCTGCTGGTAGGATTGCCTGCTTTGCTTTTGATATTTCTCCTTGGCCAATACCTTAAAGGCAAGGCCCTGAAACAGTTTGGAAATCCCGGAACTATGGCCAGACTGATGCCCTGGCGTTCTTATCGACGCCCATGGATTAGGTTTGTAATATTCCTCATTGGTTTTGGATGTGTTTCCATGGCAGCGGTTAATCCTAAGGTTGGAAGCCGGTTGGAAAAGGCCACACGTGAGGGTGTAGACATAATGATTGCGTTGGATGTCAGCAGAAGCATGCTGGCGGAAGATGTCAGGCCAAACCGTCTGGAACGTTCAAAATCCGCTGTTTCAAGGATTATTGACCGGCTGGAGCATGATCGTGTGGGGCTTGTTGTTTTTGCCGGGAATGCCATTACACAGGTTCCTCTCACTGCCGATCACGCTGCCGCCAAAATGATGCTTCGTCCGGTTAACTCCCAGAGTATATCGGTGCAGGGAACCGCTATCGGGTCTGCTATTGAACGCGCCATGGCTTCTTTTCCAGATGATGAAGGAAACGCTAAGGTTCTGATTATCATCAGCGATGGAGAAAACCACCTTGATGATCCTGTGGAGAAAACCAGGCTTGCGCATCGCCATGGTATTACAATTCATACTGTTGGCATCGGAAGTCCCGAAGGAGCTCCCATCCCTGTATACGAGGATAACCGGTTAAGCGGTTATTTGCGCGATGCACAGGGCAATACGGTGATCACCCGTTATGATGAGGCAACCCTTAAAGCCATTGCCGATGCGGGTGGAGGCATTTTTCAGCACGGAAGAGGAGCTGATATGGGTTTGAACAGGATTGTTGATGAGATAAGGAAAATGGAACAGCAGGAATATGAAGCCATGATCTTTACGGAATATGAAAGCCGCTATCATTATTTCGTGGCCCTTGCTTTGATTTTTCTTGTTCTTGAAATCTTTATTTTTGAACGCAAGAACAAATGGCTGGAGAAAATAAACCTTTTCGGATAACATTTAGTAGCAAAAAAAACGTTTAAAATATAAACCGGAAACCCATGATCAGGTTGTTTATTTTTACGGTCGCCATAATGCTTTGTTTTTCCCCGGAAGTTTTTGCCGGCGAGGAAAGACAATGGATCAGGGAGGGAAACAAACTCTATGAAGAGGGCCAATATCAGGAAGCCGAAATCAAATACCGGCGGGCCCTTGAAACGGATTCAGGAAATTTCAGGGCGCTTTTTAACCTTGGAAATGCCTTATACAAACAGGGACGCTTTGAGGAAGCTTCCGAAATTTTTGATATTTTGTCGCAGATTGGCACAGAAGAACAGGAAAGGGCGAAAGCCTTTCACAATTTAGGGAATGCCCATATGGGATCACAACGTTTTGGAGAAAGCATTGAAGCCTACAAAAATGCTTTGCGTCTAAACCCTGACGATGAAGATACACGCTATAACCTGGCCTATGCGAAGAATTTTCTGGAGGATCCTCCTGAGCAGGAGCCACAGCCCGAAGACCAGAACGGAGATGGAGAAAGTGAAGAAGATCAGGAAGGACAGCAGCCTCCTCCCCCCGGAGAAGATGATTCCGGGGATGAGGACCAGCAACCCGATGCAGGTCCCGAACCCGCTTCAGATCAACTATCACCCCGTGATGCCGAAAGAATACTGGATGCTTTAAATCAACAGGAACAAAAAGTGCAGGAAAAGATAAATCGTGATCATCAAAAACGCGAGCCTGTCCGGACAGAAAAAGAATGGTAATTCCATTTTAATAAAAGGATGAAAATTTTTAAAACAATATTGTTTTTTTTCTTTGGACTGCTGCATTTGGCAGTTTCTGGCAGTACTATTGAGTTTAAAGCTTCTGCCCCTGAACAGGTTGCCGTTGGTGAAGGCTTTCGTCTGGTTTTTTCGCTCAATGCCCGCCCCTCAGATTTTCAACCCCCCTCTTTTGATGGATTCAGAGTGGTTTCCGGCCCCAGCCAATCCTCTTCCTCATCAACACAAATAATCAATAACCAGGTGACTACTACCATTTCATTTTCTTATAGTTACATTCTGGAGGCCACCCGTGAAGGGATTTTAAAGATTCCGGGAGCCATTACTACTGTGGATGGGGAGCAATACACAAGCAATCCTTTAGAAATAAGGGTTGAGGGACAGACAGATCCGTCTGCTTCCCCGGGGCGCCCGCGGGAACAAACTCTCCGGCCTGAAGGCCCGGCTGCAGACGATCTTTTCGTAAGAGTTCAGGCCAGTAACACCAGTCCATACCAGTCTGAGCAGGTTATTTTAAGCTATAAGATTTACACCCGGGTGCCGGTTACCCAGTTTTCTATAGAAAGGCTTCCCTCCTTCCAGGGATTGTGGACGGAAAACATCACCCCTTCGGGTCAACCATCTGCAAGCACTGAGGTAATTGACGGGGTCAGCTACAATGTGGCAGAGATTCGCAGGATGGCTATTTTCCCGCAGCGTTCAGGGAAAATTATCCTGGAACCCCTTGAGGTTGAATGTTTGGTGCGTGTGAGAGGACAGCAAAGGCGGGGAGGACTTTTTGAGGAGTTTTTTGGCAGTTCCCCATTTGGTAGTTTTGAAACGGTAGAAAAAACGATACGCTCCAATCGGTTGGAACTGGAAGTTAAGCCTTTACCTTCTCAAAACCGGCCGGCAGATTTCAAGGGAATGGTGGGCGATTTTGACCTGGGCGCCACGCTGGAACCCGCAGAGCTGGCAATAAATGATGCAGCCAACCTGGTTGTTACCGTTCAGGGAAAAGGCAATATGCGGATGCTGGAAAAGCCCCGGGTTCAGTTACCTCCAAACCTGGAGGCTTTTGACCCGAATATTTCTGATAATATCCGCTCAGGCAGAAATGGGATCAGCGGGAGCCGAACCTTTGACTTTTTGCTAATTCCCCGAACCGGTGGCGAATTCGAGATACCTCCAATTACCATGAGCTTTTTCGATCCTGCAAAAGAAACCTATGTCAGCAGAAGAGCCGGCCCGTTTACCCTGAAGGTTAGTGGAGAAACTCCCTCAATAGCCGGAACTCCTGGTGTTTTGGCCCAGGAGGATGCGCAATACCTGTCAAGAGATATACGGTTTATTTATACCCGCCCGTTTGAACTGCAACCCATTGGGTTCATGTTTTATAAAAGTACGCTGTTTTATGTGCTTTTTATCCTGCCTTTGGCATTGTTTGTATTATTGTTGATTTTTTGGCGCAGGCAGATACGCTTGCAGAGGGATACGGCACTGATGAAAAATAAAAGGGCCCAAAAGCTTGCAAAAAAACGGCTCAGAAAAGCAGGCTCCTTATTGAAAGATAAGGAGGAGTCTCTTTTCTATGAAGAGATCTTCAGGACGCTATGGGGGTACATTTCAGATAAATTAAATATGCCGGTTTCAAACCTTAATAAAGCAAATGTAGCTTCGGCCTTTAAAAAGCAAAAAGTGAGAGATGAACTTGCTGCCGAATTCTTAAAAGCTCTTGACGATTGTGAATATGCGCGTTTTGCCCCCGGAAGTGCCGAAATGCGAATGGAAGAGACCTTTGAGAAAGCCTATAATACCATTGTAACCATTGAAAAAGAATTGCGCAACAATAAAACCAATAAAGGGGTTAGGAAAAAACAGCAATAACAGGCCAATTAAATATGAAACAGCTATCCGGGATATTACTTGCCGTTATCTTTATCTTTCCCGCAAAAGGGAATGATCTCCATGACCTTGTTGAGCAGGCAAATGAAGCATATATTAAAGGAGAGTACTCTTACGCCATTGAATTGTATGAGGAAGTGATTGCAAATCAGAAAGAGGCTGCTGAGCTGTATCATAACCTGGGCAATGCCTACTTTAAAGAGACTCGTCTTGGTCCTGCTATACTCAATTACGAAAGGGCTTTGCGTCTGAGTCCCAATGATGACAACATCCGGTTTAATCTAGAAATTGCCCGCTCAAGAATTGTTGACCGCATTGAACCGGTGCCCTTGATTTTTTATGAAAGGTGGTGGAAAGGTTTTCTGAACCTTCAGGCTGTTGATGGATGGGCCATAACCGGCCTGATATTCCTGGTAATATTTCTGGGTTGTTTATCCCTGTATTTTTTCTCCCGAAAAACCGGATTTAGAAAAATAGGATTTTCCTTATCCCTGTTCTTTTTGCTTATGACCGGGATTTGTTTTTTTGCAGCAAATCGGCAATATCAGCATCATTATGTTGATAAGGAGGCCATTGTTTTTGTGCCAAGGGTGACGGCCAAAAGTGCCCCGGGTCAGGCAAGTACCGATATTTTTGTAATACACGAAGGTACCCAGGTCAGGATTACCGATAATTTAGGGGAATGGTACCAGATAAAGCTGGCAAATGGTAATGTGGGCTGGATAAAGCAAACCACCGTGGAAGTCATCTAAGCCCGAATTCAATATCCTGCTTATTTTCTTTCTCGTCTTTCTCTGCCACGTTGCTGGCTCTCCCTGAAAAGCATGCGGTTAAATCTTCTTTCGGCTTCGTAGAGCAGGGCCACTTTTTGAACAGGCAGTACTTCCTTTAAATTTTCGTGAAGTTCCCTTTTAATTTCCGCCATTTTTTCAAAGCGGTGTATTTCTTTCTCAATATACAGGGCAGCCTGTTCTTCAGTCATTTCAGATGCCTCAGGCATTTCATCACTCCTCTCTCTGAAATTATCCTGTAATGCCTGGACCTTGTTGTTGTATTCATTGTAAATCGGCCATAGCATTTTGGCTTCATCGGGTGTCAGGTCCATATATTCAGTAATAAAAGCGATCCGCCGGGTTTCAATAACCCTCATTCTTTCCTGGTGTCTTCTGCCCTGCCCCGGCTGGGAGAAAGCCGGAATGCTTAACATCACTGCCATAAACAGTAACAGCATGCTTTTGAGAGAGACTTTATGTTTAAGCAATTGTTTATTCATTATGTGGTTTTGTTTTTGCTAAGTTTGAAAAATTTTGGAAAAAAAGAACACTTAAAAGGAATTAATTTTCCGGAAATTCAAATTCCTCATCTGCCAAAAGCATCTCTTCGACAGAAAGATCATAATAATCCATCCTCTCAAAAAGGTAAGATTCAATCAACTCATCATCTTCATAAAAATCCATATCCTGATGCAGTCCGTATTTTAATTCTTCTTCTGTCATTTCCGACTCAAGAATCAGGTCATAGAAAAATCCCCGGTCAAAATCCATGGTCAGGGCAAAATATTCTTCATCCGGATATTCTTCTGTTCCGGTGAGGTAACCGTTTTTTGTACCGGTTTGAAAAATAAAGAAGCTGACCGAAAGGGCAATAATGAGCGCCAGGGAAGCCATAACGGTAACAAGCCGTCTTTTAAGGCTGATAGCAGGAACCTCTGCTTGCCGGCTGGCATGCCTGCTCGAAATTTCTTCACGGATTTTATGAGGAAGGGTTTCAAAGTAGCCTTCAGGTACTCCGAAGGGATCTTTTTTTGGGCGCTCCGGAAGGCTGCTGCCTAGTTGGGATAGTTCCTTTTTTATTTTCTCTTTGTTTTCTTTGTTCATGGCCTGTTTTTTAATTAGATAACACCTGGCAAAAAAAGTTTAATCATTCCTTAATGTATTTTTCGATTTTCCTGACGGCATGATGATAAGAAGCTTTCAGGGCCCCTTCGGAGGTGTTAAGAATTTTGGCCATATCCTCGTATTTCATTTCGTCATAATACCGCAGGGTGAATACCACCCTTTGTTTTTCCGGTAAGGAAAGGATGGCTTTTTGGATGGTTTTTTCCATGGCATCTCCTTCAAAGTAAATATCGGACTCCAAGGTGTTTTCCAGTTGTTTTTCCACATCGATCAGGGGCAGGAAATAACGGGTTTTTTTCTTTTTCAGAAAGGATAAGGCCTCATTGGTAGCAATGCGGTAGATCCATGTAAACAGGCCCGAATCCCCCCTGAAGTTTTTAAGAGCTTTCCAAGCTTTGATAAAAACCTCCTGCACCACGTCATTGGCATCCTCATGACTGATTACCAGGCGACGAACATGCCAGTAAACCTGTTGCTGGTATTTGTTAACAATCAGGTTAAAGGCATAATCGGGATTATTCCCTGTGAAATATTGCTTCAGCAATTCATCATCGGAGTAATGTGTCATTCAGGCCCTGAATTGGAACTATTTTCTGCTCATTACTTTGCGGGCTGCTTCAACGATATTGGATGCACTCAAGCCATATTTTTTCATCAGCTCACCCGGTTTGCCGCTCTCACCAAACTGGTCATTGACAGCAACCATTTCAACGGGGGCTGGAAGGTTGGTTGCCAATGTACGGGCGATGGATTCACCCAGTCCGCCATTTATCTGGTGTTCTTCGGCAGTGACTGCGCAGCCGGTTTTTCTTACTGATTGTATGACCATCTCCAGGTCCAAAGGTTTAATGGTGTGAATATTTATTATTTCAGCCTTTATGCCTTTTTTTAAAAGGGTTTTCCCGGCTTCAAGGGCTTCCCATACCAGGTGGCCGGTGGCAAATATGGTTACATCGGTTCCTTCATTTAAAAGGATGGCTTTGCCAATTTCGAATTTTTGGTCGGGATCGGTAAAGTTCGGGACTTTGGGTCTTCCAAAGCGCAGGTAAAGGGGCCCGTGATGATCGGCAATGGCAATAGTTGCGGCCCTGGTTTGGTTATAGTCGCAAGGAACTACCACCGTCATATTGGGCAGCATTTTCATCATGCCGATATCTTCAAGATTTTGGTGGGTAGCTCCATCTTCCCCTAATGTTAGTCCGGCGTGTGAGGCACAGATCTTTACATTTTTTTCGGAGTAGGCAATGGATTGACGAACCTGATCAAAAACCCTTGCCGTGCTGAAGTTGGCAAAAGTCCCGGTATAGGGAATTTTTCCCCCGGTACTCAGTCCGGCAGCTATGCCCATCATGTTGGCTTCAGCAATGCCTACCTGGAAAAACCGGTCGGGAAATTCATTCTGAAAATCATTCATTTTTAAGGATCCGGTAAGGTCGGCACAAAGTCCTACAATTTTCGGGTTACTTCTTGCTGCTTCAAGCAGGCCGGCTCCAAACCCCGACCGGGTATCTTTCTTTTCGCTAAATGTATATTCTTTCATAGGGATTTATGGTTGAAAATTTGCGTTTTTTAGTTTACACTTACCGTAATGCTTGCCCCGGGTTTAATGACAAAGGGCCGGTCAACAGAAAATGCGGTGTTGCTTGACACCCTGGAGCGGTAAACCAGCCTGTAATTACCGGGTTGGAGGTAAAGGGTCTGATTGATAATATTTTCCTGAAGGGTATGTACCGGAATTAATTCCCCATCCTTATTATGCAATATGGTGGCATAGCCCGTTCCAGGCAGCCGAATCACTGCAATTCCCGGTTGGGAGATCTCCACAACGGTTTCATGGTTGTGTTTTACTTCCACATCTTTTATATGGATTTTCGGGATGGATAATACTTCCAGGTCATAATTCCCGGTAAGGTATTTCAGCGACTGATTCAGTGATTGAACCCTTAGGGTTTCCATGCTTCCCTTTTCCCTGACAATGATCTGGTGGTTCACCGGACTAGGGCCATCGGTTTTAATCCTTAGCGTTCCCCTGCCTGCGTCGGCGGCAATGATATTATGGGTTCCGGAAACCAGTTCGATGCCATTAACCCTGACCTGTGGGGTGCTGTGTACTACCATATCATAGGTTACCACCGGATCCAAAAAGTATAGCGTATCGGGTAATCCCCTGTGATTTAGGGTATGTACAAAATTTTGCTTGATTTTTCCGGTATGGTGATCATAGAAAGTTATGGGCACATTGCTCTCTGAAGGATTTCCATAGACATCCAGCAGGTTCACCTGGCTGGTGGTACTGCTGATGATCTGGGAGATGATGATATTCAGGCTGGCTTCAAATTCGCTTTCGCTGCTGCCATCAAAGTAGTGGCCCACACATTCAAATTCTTCCCGAAAATCCCTTCCAATCCCAATAACAAAAGGCCTGAGAACAATCCCTTTTTGCTGAAGCCGTCGGGAAGCTTCGCAGGGATCTCCCCCACATTCTTCAATTCCATCGGTTATCAAAACCACAATATTGCGGCAATCCTCACAGGGAGGGAAATCATTTGCGGCTTCTTCCAGGGAAGCCGCAATGGGGGTGGTACCCCGTGGAGTGATGGTGCGCAGGCGGTTTCGGATCCTCGAAATGTTATTTTCCCTGAAAGGCACTTCCAGTTTGGTATCGTCGCAATCCTGAGGAGGATAACGTTTTTGATGGCCAAAGACCCTTAGCGCCACCTGCACATTGTCAATGCTCTGCAGGCTGTCAAGAAGCTCATTGAGAATATTTCGGGCAATATTGATGCGGGTATCGGTTTGCCAGCGGGCATACATGCTCTGAGAGGCATCAAAGATAACCAGGATGCGGGTGGGTTGCTCCGGGCCGGCAGCATGATTTTTTGCTCCTATGCCCGGGTTGACTCCGCTTGCGGCAATCAAAAACAATATGATGAGAATCCTTTTCAGCAATGGAATGTTTTTAAATAATGATACGATAAATCTGTTTAATGGGTTTATCAAAAAAGCTAATAATCCCCAAGGGTTTCTTCAAAATTGGCCATTGCTTTTTCAAACTGCTCGTCATTCGGCGGCTTGCCGTGCCATTCGTGGGTGCCCATCATAAAATCCACCCCATATCCCATTTCTGTATGCATGAGGATAAGCACGGGTTTTTGCTTACCGCAAAGTCCTTTGGCTTTTTCAAGCGTTTCCAGCACCTCTTCCATAATATTTCCATTCATTTCCAGCACTTCCCAGCCAAAAGCTTCCCATTTGGCTTTCAGATTACCAAGGGGCATTACCTCATCAACGGGCCCGTCAATTTGTTTTCCATTATAATCCACGATGCCAATCAAATTATCCACCTTTCTGCCGGCCCCAAACATGGCTGCTTCCCAAATTTGTCCTTCCTGTTGTTCCCCATCGCCCATCAGACAATAAACAAGGTGGGGGTCCCGGTTTAATTTTTTAGACAAAGCAGCACCAATAGCTACACTTAAACCCTGCCCGAGAGAACCGCTGGCAACCCTTATCCCCGGAAGGCCTTCTTCCGTGGCCGGATGCCCCTGCAGGCGGGAGTCAATGGCCCTGAAGGTTTTGAGTTCGGCCGTATCAAAATACCCGCTGCGGGAAAGCACACTATACCATCCTGCCGATAAATGACCATTGGAGAGGAAAAACAAATCCTCATCCTTGCCTTCCATTTTAAAATTTTTGGAATCGTGTTTTAAAACGGAAAAATATAAAGCCGCGAACAAGTCGGCGCAGCCTAAAGGTCCACCCGGATGTCCGGATTGCGCTCCGTGCACCATTCTTAACACATCTCTGCGAACCTGTGTCGCAATTGATTTCAATTCTTTTATGTCAGCCATTCTTTTATTAATTTTTTTTGAAAAGACAAAGGTACGAAAATCAAAAAATCAGGTAGATGGTATTATTACTTAAGTTTTATTATTAATATAGGGGTGCAGATATTATAATCAAAACAGTAATAAGGAAAAAAACTGAAACGTTTTTTTTGAAAAACCGTTTAAGAATAAAAGAATCAGGGGGGTTAACAAGGCTTCCAATGAATTACCGGAAATGAAAAATTTGAGTACATTCTTTATAATTTCGTCCATCATAATAACCATTGTTTTATTTGCCAGTGGAAAAGTTTCTATGGAAGAGGCTTTCCATGAAGTTAACTATCAACAGGCACTCCTTGCCTTTTTTAAGTCGGCTTTGGTGGCGATGGTGTATACTTTTGCCATTGGGATCATGTTGGTGATTGTACTGATAGATATTTTTTTTTCTATTCTGCTTCGTTCTGAATTTCCGATTATTCTTTTTCTTTATGAAAAGGGTTACAGTGGTTTTACCCTGAACTGGTATTGGGAGGCTTTATCCGGTAATGATATTTTGATGGGGGCTATGATCATGTTCCTTTTCGGATTTATATACCTGAATATACGTCCTCTGAGAAAAAAAGAGGTGGTGGTTTATGACCCTAACCGGTTAAACCCCAGGGACAGTGCCAGCTTCCATGGTAATGACAAAGGCTACCGCAACAACAAAGTTTAATCTGCTTTTAACTTTCGGTATTTGATCCTTTTGGGTCTGGTATCTCCCAGTCTTTTCTTTTTATTTTCCTCGTATTCTGAATATCCTCCTTCAAAAAAGCAAACATTGGAATCCCCTTCAAAAGCCAGGATATGGGTTGCCACCCTGTCAAGGAACCATCGGTCGTGGGTAATGATCACCGCACAACCGGCAAAGTTTTCCAGGCCTTCTTCCAGTGCCCTGAGGGTATTAACGTCAATGTCATTGGTAGGCTCGTCCAAAAGGAGCACGTTAGCTTCACTTTTAAGGGTAAGTGCAAGGTGCAAACGGTTTCTTTCTCCTCCGGAAAGTACGCCGCATTTTTTTCCCTGGTCGGTACCGGTAAAATTAAAACGGGCCACATATGCCCGGCTGTTCATCTTTCTGCCAGACAGATTGATGAACTCATGACCCCCGGAAATGACTTCCCATATGCTCTTTTCAGGATCTATATCGGCATGGGATTGATCTACATAGCCAATTTTTACGGTATCTCCTATTTCGAAACTTCCCCGGTCTGGGTTTTCATGGCCCATGATCATGCGGAAAAGGGTGGTTTTTCCTGCCCCGTTGGGTCCAATGATCCCGACAATGCCGGCCGGCGGCAATGAAAAGCTCAAATCTTCAAAAAGAAGCTTATCCCCAAAAGCTTTGGTTACCTGGTTGGCTTCCACGATTTTGCTTCCTAATCTGGATCCGTTGGGTATAAATATCTCGAGGCGTTCTTCTTTTTGTTTTACGTCTTCGTTGAGTAATTTGTCGTATGCGCTAAGCCTGGCCTTTGATTTGGCGTGCCGGCCTTTGGGGCTCATCCGCACCCAGTCAAGTTCCCTTTCCAATGTTTTGCGGCGCTTGCTTTCACTTTTCTCCTCCATCTCCAGGCGCTTTGACTTTTGTTCCAGCCAGGAAGAATAGTTTCCTTTCCAGGGAATCCCCTCTCCCCTGTCCAGTTCAAGGATCCATCCTGCCACATTATCAAGAAAATACCGGTCGTGTGTAATGGCGATCACGGTTCCCTTGTATTGATGCAAATGCTGCTCCAGCCAGTCCACACTTTCAGCATCCAGGTGGTTGGTGGGCTCATCCAGCAACAGGATATCAGGTTCCCGCAGGAGCAGGCGGCACAAAGCCACCCTGCGGCGCTCACCACCGCTGAGATGCCTCACCGGTGAACTTCCATCAGGGCAACGCAGGGCATCCATGGCCCTTTCCAGTTTGCTATCCAGTTCCCATCCTCCATGTTGTTCTATCAGGTCCGACAGCTCTCCCTGCCGCTCTATGAGCTTATTCATCTCCTCGTCGCTCATGGGTTCGGCAAACTTCATGTTGACCTGTTCATATTCTTTCAAAACATTCACAATTTCCTGAACCCCTTCCTCCACAATTTCTTTAACAGTCTTGTTGTCATCCAGTTCCGGCTCCTGGGAAAGATGACCCACCGAATATCCGGGAGAAAACACCACATCTCCCTGGTAGGATTTCTCTTTGCCGGCAATGATGCGCATCAGGGTAGACTTTCCGGAACCATTCAAACCGATTATACCGATTTTGGCACCGTAAAAAAAAGAGAGGTAAATGTCTTTTAAAACCTGTTTGTTAGGAGGAAAAACCTTGCTAACCCCCACCATGGAAAAGATGATCTTTTTGTCGTCGCTCATTTGTAAAAATTATAGGATGAATGGAAATGCAAATTTCCAAAAAAAAGCGGACTGTTTCGCAAAATTATCCCCGTGGCAAGAAATTATCGTTCTATCTTTGAGCAATTGTTTTTAAAAATTTTCAGCGGTTACCGTCATGGGTAACCCGTTTGGCCTGACAATTTCAGGAAGGGAATTTTTTTTTGATTGATTATTTGGGTAGTAAAAAAACACTAATAATGAGTAAACTGACGCACCAGGAAATAAAGGATTTTTTAAAAGATGTTGAACTTTTTTCTGACCTTCAGCAGAAGGAGCTGGATTACTTCAGTGGGGAAATGGAAAGCAAATCCTATAAAAAAGGAGAATTGCTTTTTTCTGAGAATACCCCCGGTCACAAGCATTTGTTTTTGATTTATGATGGAGAGGTTGAGCTTTTTAAAAACACTCCCTTTGGCGAGGAAAAGCGTTTGTCTTTTTTCCGGAAATATGATTTTATCGGGGAAGGAACCATGTTATCGGAAGCTCCTCATAGCACCACGGCCCGGGCATTAAATAATACCAGGGTACTCATGCTGGCCGGTGAAAAATTCAAAAAAATGTTTGAGACCCATACCGGGGTTGCCCTGAAAATTTTCATGCAGGTTTCAAAGGTCATTTCCCGGCGCATGCGCCAGAGCAATATGCGGATGGTGAATGTGGCAGCACAGTATGAATCAGGACGCACGCGCAGTGAAAAGGATCTTTTGGGTCAAAGGGATGTACCTCATGAGGTGCATTATGGGATTCAGACCTTAAGAGCCCTTGAAAACTTTAACATCAGTGGGGTAACCCTTAATTTTTTCCCGGTGCTGATTCAGGCTCTCGCCATGGTAAAAATGGCAGCTGCCAGGGCCAATCACGATCTTGGCCTGTTAAAAGCCCCGGTGACTGAAGCCATTGAGCAAGCTTGTCATGAGATCATACAGGGAAAATATGTTGCGCAGTTTGTTGTAGACATGATCCAGGGGGGAGCCGGCACTTCAACCAATATGAATGCCAATGAGGTTATTGCCAACCGGGCCCTTGAAATCATGGGATACAAGAAAGGAGATTACCGGTATTGTCACCCCAATAACCATGTAAACCTTTCGCAGAGCACCAACGATGCTTATCCTACTGCAATAAAAATTGCCCTGATCAACAGCAACACAAGGCTGGTTGAAGTGCTGGAAACACTTATTAATGGGTTGAAAGAAAAAGAAGAAGAATTTGCCGGTATTCTTAAAATGGGCCGCACACAATTGCAGGACGCCGTGCCCATGACCTTAGGGCAGACTTTTGGGGCGTATGCTACCACCCTTGAAGAGGAAATTTTCCGTCTGAATGACAATGCCGGGCTACTGGAAGAAATAAATATGGGGGGCACGGCAATCGGGACGGGGATCAATGCCGAACCTGAATACAGTGAAAAGGTGACATGGCATTTGCGCCAGATCACCGGGCTTGATCTGAAGCTTGCGCCTAACCTGGTGGAAGCCACCCAGGATACCGGGGCATTTGTAATGTATTCTTCAGTGGTAAAACGTTTGGCAGTGAAACTTTCCAAAATTTGCAACGATCTCAGGTTGCTTTCCTCCGGACCGCGCACGGGTCTGAACGAAATTAACCTTCCACCCATGCAGCCGGGGTCGTCCATCATGCCGGGCAAGGTAAATCCCGTGATTCCGGAAGTGGTCAACCAGATCGCCTTTAAAGTGATAGGCAACGACCTTACGGTGACCATGGCCGCGGAGGCCGGGCAACTGGAGCTTAATGTAATGGAACCCATCATGGTTCAAAGCCTTTTCGAGTCCATTGAAATGCTGAAAAATGGAATGACTACCCTGCTTTATCGTTGCATAAAAGGGATTACCGCCAATGAGGCGCATTGCCGCAACATGGTGTTGAACAGCATAGGACTGGTTACGGCCCTTAACCCGGTTTTGGGCTATGAGAAATGCACCCAGGTTGCCAAAGAGGCTCTTGAGCAGAATAAAGGGGTATATGAGCTGGTGCTGGAAAAAGGCTGGTTATCGCAAGCTGAGCTGGAAAATTTGCTCTCCCCTGAAAACATGCTCGGCCCCAGTATCCATAAAGATAAAAGATCATGAAATCCTGCGTTCCCCCGCCGGTGATGCTCAATGGCTGGAAACACCACCTTGGCTTTGTGGTTTCAAAACTCAGGGATTTTAAAGAAAGAAAACCGCAGGATTTTGAAGCCTTCATTCTTAAGTTGAAAATGCTGGGGGAATCTCAGTTTGACCTTTACACCGGGTTTCTAACCCACGTCGATATTGCAAAAGAAGCCATAATCCATCTGGAAACCCGAACCAGCCTTGATCCACATTCATACAAGGCCTGGTTAAGTGAAGGGCAAACCCATTATAAAGAAGTTATGTTTTCCGATCAATCCACCTGGACCTTTCTCGAAGGAGATGATGAGAGTTATTTCATTCACATTCATCCCTCCAGACATTCAAAGCATAGCTGCCGAATGAAAGCCAACCATTTCCGATCGGCTTTGGGGCTTTTGGCCTATGCTGTTTTTAAAAAGCAAAAACCAGATCTGGAGTTGTTAAACCGCCTCAGGAAGGATTATCTTGACTTGTCTGTTCTGACCCCTGTTTATGCAAATTCTATTTTTGAAACCGCAGAATTTATAATGGATAGAAGCAATATTGGAAATAATCTGAATGGTTGAGATTATAAAATGGTGATGAGCACTACACCTGCCAGCATAAGCAATACCCCGGCCAGGCGATGCTTCAGTCCTTTTTCCCTGAAAAATATGGCCCCAAAAACCACCACCATCAGGGCACTGGTTCGTTTGATAGATATTACATAGGCCACCAGGGTGAGTTGAATGGCGAGCATTTGAAAAATTAGGGTGGCTGCCGTAAAAAAGCCCACCGCAAGGAATCCTTTATCAAGCAGCATCTTTTTTGGTGCCTCCTTTGGGCGGAAAAGCATCACCACCGGGATCATTCCCAGGAAAAGAAAAATACTGACGGAAACCACCCAGAACAGCGGAGAGCTGTTCATAATGCCAACCTTGTCAATATTTGCGGTAATGCTCCATAAGAATGCCACCAGCAACATCAGCCGCGGGCCTTTATCCCTTAATAATGCTTTAAATGGCATCAGCAAGCCTTTTTTTCGCACATCGAAATGCAGAAACCATGAACCTGCTACTATGGCAACAATGCCAAGAATGCCGGTAAGGTCGGGAAATTCCCCGACAATGATAGGGCTGGTTACCAGCAGAAAAAGCGGGGTAAAAGTAACCATGGGCACGGTAACCGACAACTCGGAATGTTGTATGGCCTTCATGTAGAGAATCGTGATCAAAATGTTCATCAGTCCGCCGGTGATCAGGGCAGGCCAGAATCCGGGGCCTGTTTTGGGGATGTCGATAAAAAACAGTACCGGGATCACAAAAGGCAGGGCGTACATTCTAAGTGCAAAAGCCAGCAATACCGGATCGGAAGTCCTGAGGGAAAATTTACTGAACACATCCTTCAGGGCTTCGCTCAGGGCGGTTAATATGGCCAGTGGCACCCACATGTAAAGCAGTTAAAGATAAATAAACAATAAAACCAGGGGAATGAGAATTCCGGCTCCTGTTATCCAGGCCCCCCTTCGCGTAATTCCGTTTTTTCCGCGAATGATAAACAGCCCTGTAAAAGCCAGGATGATCAGGCTGCCGGCAAACAAATCCGAAAACCAGGTCCAGAGTTTCCGGGGGGTATTATAGTGCAGAAAGTTAACTTCATAAAAAACGGGCCTTCGGCGGATCTTTTCAATGTCCCCTTTGCCGGAAACGACATTTACATTCACTGTTCCTCCCTGTATGTAAATTCTCAGGCGGTCTCCGCTTTTGGTTTGGGTGCGGTAATTGCCTTCCTCCCCTATTTGTTCCAGAAAGTATAAAGAAAGACTGCGGTTATCCTCCTTTTCTTCAGAGGGTAATGCCAACTGAAATTCTTCTTCCGTAATGATGTAATTTGGATTCCAGTCGTGTCGGTGGTTCAGGGCAATGCCTGACAAACCATAAATGATACACATACCGAAAAAGAAATACCCAAGGTCGCGGTGCACGGCACGGTTTATCTTCCTTATCTTCATAATCAGAAAAGAATCAAAAGGTTTAAATCAGTTCATGAAATTACAAATAATCCGTTTTTTGACGGCCAAACGGGGGTATAAAAAAACTGCCGGCAAACTGCCGGCAGTTTCACGATTCGGGTCCGGTTTTTATTTGATCTCGAAGCTGGTCAGCTCGATAAAAGCCATGATATCCGGGCTGATTCCCTTTTCTTCCAGCCGTTTGATGGCTTCCTGCGTAGAATCACAGTCGTGACCTTCTTCATGTTCATGTTCATGGTCATGGTCTTCCAATTCTTCTATGTTGCGCACCTGCGTTTTTAGCACACCCTGAACCTTAATATCACTCCCTTCAAATTCAGGCCCGAATTCGGGGGTAAAGTCGCCAAGCATCACCATAATGCTAAAGGCATCATTATCAGGCTGCATAATGCGCATTTTGTCACCACTATGGCGGCAAATGTGGCCAATCATGCCTTCGAAACGAACTTCATAGTCTTCATATGCCATGGGGTTGCTTACCAGTTCTTCAATGGTTTTATCTTCGGCAACCCTTGCCGAATCTTGCTCTGCTTGTTGCCCGCAGGCAAACAGGATAAACCCTGCCAGAAAGAACAAACCAATTTTTTTTGTCATTTTGTTTTGGTGTTTTATAAATAATAAAAATGGTTTTTTTTATGGGTGCAAAATTAAGATTAATAATTTAAAAACAGTTAATTATTTACTCAATCGGGAGTTAATGATGATTTGCTGAAAAATTCTGCAATAATCAGTTATTTCAGCCGTTTTGCATTAAGAAAACCAAATTATATTGTAGTTTTTTGTTTTTATCAGTCTTTTAAAAAACAGGAAGTGATTCAATGCTTAAAGAAGCTGCCTTTTACATTAAGCAAAGCAATGAAAAAGTAATATGCCGGCTGTGCCCCCATGAATGCCTTATTCCAGAGAGTGGATTTGGAGTTTGCAGGGTTCGTCAAAACCGTGAAGGAAAACTCTACAGCGAAAATTACGGAATGATTGCCGCACTGCATTCCGACCCCATTGAAAAAAAACCTCTGTATCATTTTTATCCGGGAAAAAACATTTTGTCTGCAGGAACCACCGGATGTAATTTGCGTTGCAGGTTTTGTCAAAATTACGGCCTTTCCAGGGCAGAGGTCAGGGAGTCGTTTAAAGATATGAGCCCTGTAAAGATTGAAGATCTTGTTGATCGGGTGGTGGAATCTGCCGACAATATCGGGGTTTCTTTCACCTATAATGAACCGGCCATCTGGTTTGAATTTGTAATGGATGTTAGCAAAGAACTGCAAAAAGCCGGAAAAAGAAATGTAATGGTATCCAATGGCTTTATTAATCGCGGCCCGCTGGAAAAAATGCTGGAGTATGTTGATGCTTTCAATATTGACTTAAAATCCTTTAATGATAAATTTTACCGGGAGGTAACCCATTCCAGCCTGGGGCCGGTGCTGGAAACCATAAAAAAAATCAGTCAGAGCGACCGCCATCTTGAATTGACACACCTGGTAATACCCGGATTGAACGATAAAGTTGAGGAATTCAGTGCAATGGTAAACTGGATCGCAAATGAAACAGGCAGCGAAGTGCCCCTGCATATTTCAAGGTATTACCCGGCATACCTTATGAATAATGAGCCAACCCCCATTGATACTTTGGAAAAGTTCTATGAAGTGGCCCGGGAGAAACTTCATTATGTTTTTCTTGGGAATGTACCCGAAATGACAGATCGCAGCAACACCTGCTGTCCTGCTTGCGGCAAGGTTTTGATAAGGCGTCGTGGTTACCGCATCACCGGCAATTTTTTAAATGAAAAAGGACAATGCAGCTTTTGTCAAACGGCCATTGCCATCGTAAATTTGGATCCATCATGAAAACAACTGAAAAAACAAGAAAACCGGCAGTGTCGGGAAGATTTTACCCCTCAGATCCTGAAGAACTACGCAAGTTGATCCGCGAGCTTAAAGAGAAGGAAACCCCGCGTTTTAAGGAGTTGGGAGATATTGAACTGGTCGGGGGTATTGTACCTCATGCAGGATATCCCTACAGCGGTCATCATGCAATTCATTTTTTTGAAATGGTCAGGCGGTACATGCCTGATTTTGATACGGCAGTGATTTTTTGTCCCAACCACAGCGGATGGGGCCCGGGAGTGGGCCTGGATGATAACCAATACTGGAACAGTCCTTTAGGAAATATTGAAGTGGACAGGGATTTTTATCCGCACCTGGATATTGAAGTTTCCAAAGAAGCTCATGAGTTTGAACATTCGGCTGAAGTAATGCTGCCCATGCTTCAGTATTTCTTTTCACATGATTTTAAAATACTACCGGTTAGTATTTGGGAACAGACTCCTGAACAAGCTACTACGCTCAGTCTTAAGCTGCTTTCTGCCAATAAAAGATTGGAAAAAAAACTTTTGTTCATTGCTTCCACGGATTTTTCCCATTATGTAAGTGCGGCTTCAGGAAAAGTCCTTGATGACCGGGTATTGGAGAAGATAAGGCAGTTTGACATCAAAGGTGTTTACAAGGAGGTTGAAGAAAATAATATTTCCGTTTGCGGCTACGGTCCTGTAATGGCCCTGTTGAGCCTGGCAAAACTGCTTTATGCAGATCCGCAATTCCAGATTTTACAAAGAGGCCATTCCGGCGATATTGTGCCATCCGATGAAGTTGTGCATTATGTTTCGGCGGTGATGTATTCAAGGGCTATAGGTTGACACTGAAAACAGTCTTCCGCAATTATCTTGTGTATTTGTAATATTTTTAAAATCAGTATTTTTTTCTAATTTTACCCATATTATTTACCATTTTACCGGTATTATCATAAAATTATTATTTAGCCAATATGAAGAAAAGCCTTATCGAAGATCTTTTGGCCGGATATGAAAAAACCATTGCACGCCTGGTTTTATATTGTATTTACGAGCTCTCCTTTCCTATGGGTTTAAAGCGTACCATTGACATACTCAAGGGAAACAAATCTTCTTTTGTAATCAATCATGAACTCAACAAGCTGGAAACTTTTTCGGTGCTTCCAGGGTATACACGGGATCAGCTCTCAGATATCATTGATATTTTGATAAATCAGGAAATGATCGTGGTTGAAAAATTCAGCAAGGATCAGGCGGAAGGATCTGTTTTAAAGCTTGGTTCAAAAGGTAAAGATTACCTGGAGGGAAAAGGAAAAACAGAATTCGTTTTGCTGGATGTGCTGATGGATAAGGATATTCCGGAGTTATCCGAAGATGATCAGGATCTGTTTTATAAATTAAAGCTTACCCGGCGGCAACTGGCCGAAGAAAATGATATTCCGGCATTTATGGTTTGCAGTGACATGAGCCTTCGTAATATTTGTATAAAAAAGCCCATGGAACCCGAAGAACTTGAAAGGATCAAGGGGGTGGGAAAGAAATTCATGGAAAATTACAGCCGGCAATTTCTCTATGTTGTTCGTCAATATGTAACCCGCGAAAAAGGGGTTTAGTTTCTGGCCGGTTTTTCTGGAACTTTCTTAGGTTATCAAAAATTTTATTCCTTTGATGCGTTAAGGTTTTTTGTTATTCTTGCGTGGGAATTAAAATCCTATCTTTGCCCCTTCTTAATTTTTTTAAAAAATGGCTTACGTCGGAGAATTGGCCGCCTTATTCACGGCCATGTGCTGGACAATTACAGCCCTGTCATTTGAAACGGCCAGTCGAAAGGTAGGGAGTGTATCGGTTAATTTCATCCGTTTGGTGATGGCGCTGCTGTTGCTAGGCATTTTTTCATGGGTGCGTCGTGGCATGTTCCTGCCTTTTGATGCCACGGCCTACAATTGGTTTTGGCTGGCCCTGTCGGGTTTGGTGGGGTTTGTTATCGGCGATCTCTTTTTGTTCAAGGCTTTTACGGTTATCGGTTCGCGCCTGTCTATGCTGGTAATGACCCTGGTTCCTCCAATAGCTGCCTTTACCGGCTGGCTGTTGATGGGGGAAGTTCTTACCTGGCTGAATATTGCCGGGATGACCCTTACCATCTCCGGCATTGCCCTGGTAATCTTTCATAAACATTCCGGTAAGGCCTTGCCCGCAGACAGGATACCCCTTAAAGGATTGTTGTTCGCACTCGGAGGAGCGGCCGGTCAGGCAGTGGGTCTGGTACTGAGTAAGTTTGGAATGCAGGATTACGACCCTTTTTCAGCTACGCAAATCAGGGTCATGGCAGGCATAATCGGTTTTGCCATACTCATCAGCTTTTTCAGGCGGTGGCTGGCAGTGGGTAAAGCCACCGGAAACCGACCTGCCATGGCTTTGATGTTGCTCGGTGCTACATTCGGCCCCTTTCTGGGCGTTTCTTCTTCCCTTATTGCCGTGCAAAATACAGCAACCGGTATTGCATCCACCATCATGGCCATTACCCCTATTCTTATCATTCCCCCAACGATGATATTTTTTAAACAAAGCGTTTCATGGAAAGAAGTGTTTGGGGCAGTAATAAGCGTTTGCGGGGTCGCGCTTTTCTTTATTTAAAACCAGTGAACCGATAATTAAAAGCACGGGCCGGTACAATTTGAAACTTTTTATTCCCGTTACTTTTACTTGTAAGGATCCTTTTCAAAAGCGGGAAGTTTACAAATAAATCAAATCGCATCTGTTGAAAATGTGTTTTTAAAAACTTTGGAGCCATCAAAAAAAGATTAACCCAGATATCAGACAATATACGGTTGTTTTTTTATGATTTGAAAACCGGTAAGATCAACGGCAAAAAGATAGTTAAAGGTTTTTCTGTTTTGTTGCTATTAATCGTTTTTACCGGAGGAATTGCTTTTGGCGGACTTTACCTTGGAGCACGCTGGGGCGTTTTTGGAAGCCTGCCTTCGAAGAGTGAACTTAAAGCCATTGACAACCATACTTCCACTGAAATTTATGCTTTCAACGGAGAGCTTCTCGGCAAGTATTATATTTACGACCGTACCCATGTTTCCCTTGATGAGATATCTCCTTTTGTTACTGAAGCCTTGCTTGCCACTGAAGATATTCGCTTTTACCGGCACCGCGGAACAGACTACCGCAGTATGCTAAGGGTTTTTGTGAAAAATATACTGTTGAGACAACCTGAGGCTGGAGGCGGTAGTACCATTACCCGTCAATTGGTAAAAAATATTTATCCCCGTGAGAATGGGGGAACCATTGGACTGGTCATTGAAAAACTAAAAGAAGGCATCATCGCCGGTAGGCTCGAAAAGGTTTACAACAAAGATGAAATCCTGTTGCTTTATTTAAATACCGTCCCTTTTGGTGAAAATGTCTTTGGGATCAGTGCGGCATCCCAGCGGTTTTTTAATAAAACCCCTATGGAACTTTCTCCCCAGGAAGCCGCAACCCTTGTAGGTATGCTAAAAGCTACTTCCAGTTTTAATCCCCGGCTCCATCCTGCCCGGGCCGAAAGCCGCCGGAATACGGTAATTGACCAGCTAAGCAACTACAATTTCATTGAAGAGGCCTTTGCCGACTCCCTCAAATCCCTTCCCCTGGAGCTCAACTATGCCCCCCTCACCCATTTGCATGGTCCGGCTCCTTATTTCAGGGAAATGTTGCGGTTGGAATTAAGGGATTGGCTTGAGCAATACAATGAGGCCAACAAAACAGACTACAGCCTCTACAATGACGGTCTGAAAATATACACTACCCTGGATTACCAGCTTCAGTTGAAGGCAGAAAAGGCTGTGGGAAAACAAATGAGGCAGTTGCAAAACCTGGTGGATATTCATTACCGCACCGCCGGGAGGTCAAGAGTGGAAGCTTTGGTAACCAACCAGGTGCGGCGTACCAAAAGATACCAGGCTTTAAAGGCTTCCGGCATTTCTGAAAAAGAAATAATGGCAATATTGAACCATCCCGAAGAAATGACCTTTTTTGGATGGGATCAGGAGAAATTGATGCATATTTCGCCCATTGATTCGGTATTTATGGCGCAGAAGCTGTTGCACAGTGGTTTGGTAGCCATTGAGCCAGCTACCGGGTTTGTGAAGGCCTGGGTAGGTGGAAATGATTTTCGTTTTTTCCAGTTCGACCAGGTATTGTCCCGCAGGCAGGCCGGTTCGGCATTCAAGCCCTTTGTGTATGCTGTAGCCCTTGAAAATGGCATTGAACCATGTGATTTTGTATCTAACGGGCCCGTGGTATTTGAAGAATACGGGGATTGGTCACCTTCCAATGTCAATGATCATTACGAGGGATATTACAGCATGCAGGGAGCCCTGGCCCATTCGGTAAATACGGTTTCCGCCCGATACCTTTCCAAAGCCGGTATTGATAAGGTAATTGAACTTGCCCGGCAAGCCGGTATTCAGGGTCACCTGCCTGAAGTTCCTTCCCTTAGTCTGGGAACAGCAGAAACCTCCTTGCTGGAGTTGACAGCAGCTTATGCAATTTTTGCCAACGAAGGTCAACCTGCTTCCCCCAGGTGGCTACTGCGCGTTGAAGACCGCGATGGCAAGACCTTATATCGTTCGCCTACCAATTTACCCCCTCCATCCGTTATTAAATCCGAAACGGCCCTGTTAATGAATGAGATGCTGAAAAGTGCCGTGGATAGTGGAACCGCCCGAACCCTCAGGGACCGCTATGAGCTTTCCATTGATATTGCCGGAAAAACCGGAACCACCCAGTACAACAGCGATGGGTGGTTTATTGGTTATACGCCAGACCTGATCACCGGTGTATGGGTGGGACTGGAGAACCCCTCTTTTAGTCGTGCATATCCCCTTCCATTTGGAGCTTCCGGTTCTGCCGTGCCACTTTGGGGCGAATTCATGCAACAGGTTTCGCGTGATCCGGAAACCATGAATTACACATCTTCAAGGTTCAGGGAGTTGCCCCCGCACCTTGCAGAAATGATGGCCTGCAACATGTATATTGAAGAACTCCCACGCCGTTCATGGTTCGAAAGGATTTTCGGAGGCAGGGATGAACCCCCCTCCCGGGAAGAAACAAAGCCCGAAAAAGAAGAGGAAAAACCTTCCCGTAAAAAAAGACGCGGGTTTTTCAGAAGGATCCTGGACGAAGTTTTTTGATGGATTCACCCATAATTTCAAAAAAAAATTAATGGGTTCAGCTTTCAGGATTTTTTTTTGGTTTTGAATTATATTTAAAAAAAAGTTAGGTTTGTTGATGGTTTTACCAAAACTGCTTTTTTTATGGAAGAAGTTCAAAACATTGCACTTGAAGTAGACCGGTATGCCGTTTGGTCTTTTATCGGTTACCTTTTGCTGATCACCCTTATTGGGATTTATTCGGCCCGTTTTTCTTCCCGGGGGATTTCCAACTTTTTTATCGGGGGGCGCAAAATGGGGATGTTGGTGGTGGCCTTGTCCTCAGTGGTAAGCGGACGCAGTGCCTGGCTTTTGCTGGGCGTTACCGGAATGGCTTTTACTATGGGGTTTTCGGCTTTGTGGGCTGTCCTTGGTTACACCCTGGTGGAGTTTTTCCTGTTTTTCTTTTATGCACCGCGCATCAGGAGATTCAGCGAAAAATACGATTGCATTACCGTTCCGGATTTTTTTGCAGAACGGTTTGAGGACAAAAGCGGGGTGTTGCGTTCGGTGGTGGTGGGCATCATCATTGTTTTTATGATCGCATATGTATCAGCGCAATTTGTAGCCGGTGGCAAAGCCTTTCATTCAAGCTTTAATCTTACTGAAACGCAGGGTATTTTGCTTACCACCGGCATTATTTTATTTTATACCATGGTGGGTGGTTTTTTGGCGGTAAGCCTTACCGATACCATACAGGGAATATTTATGGTCGTGGCACTTATTGTTCTCCCTTTCATTGCGATCATGCATTTAGGCGGTTTTGGCGTTTTTTATCAGCAGGCCATTACCATTGGGGAAGGTAACTTTTTTAATCCGCTTGCACTAAGTTTTGGTGGCCTTATCGGTTTTCTTGGTATTGGGTTTGGTTCTCCCGGAAATCCCCATATCATAGCCCGTTATATGTCTATTAAAAATCCGGACCGCTTAAAAATGGTTGCCCTGGTTGGAACAACGGCCAACTTTTTGATGGCTTTGGGAGCGCTTTTTACCGGCATGGTGGGACGTATGTATTTTACCGATGTTTCCTTACTGCCCGGAGCCGATCCGGAAAATATATATCCGGTTCTTGCCAATCAGCATCTTCATCCGATCATGTTTGGAGTGGTAATCGCCTCTATTTTTGCCGCCATCATGTCTACGGCTGATTCCCAATTGCTGGTAGCTGCTTCGGCTTTGGTTCGTGATATTTATGAAAAGCTGATCAAACGCAACCTGGAAGTGCCCCAGAAAAGACTGGTTTTTCTCAGCAGGTTTTTTGTAGTGGTGCTGGTTGCCCTGGCTCTTCTGCTGGGGTTGGTTGCCGAAAAACTGGTGTTTTGGCTGGTGTTGTTTGCATGGGCAGGGCTCGGAGCTGCTTTTGGTCCCACCAGTATTCTGGCCCTTTACTGGAAAAGAACCACAAGGTCAGGAGTAATAGCAGGAATGCTTGCTGGGGCCATAACAGTGATCATATGGAACCGGGTGGAGTTTCTTGCCGGCTGGCTGTATGAACTCGTGCCTGCTTTTATTATTGCATTTTTTGTAACTTTAACAGTAAGCCTTTTTACCAGGCAATCTGAAAACCATTTTAATATTTATAATTCTCTGAAAAGGGAAAAAAAGAAAAACCCATGAAAAAATACCGGATTTACCTTTTGGTCCTTGTTTTTGCCGCCTGCCAACCCGTTGAAGAAAAAACCTTTCATCTTCAGGGACAGGTTGATGGAATAGATAATGGCATGGTTTATTTGCAGGACAGGGTGCATGGGGTAATGGTCAATGTTGATTCTGCCGTAATTGCAGGAGGTAATTTCACCTTTTCAGGGAGTCTGGATCACCCCAGAATGATGTTTTTGAGAGTGAATGAGATTGACCCCCGCCTTTTTGTTTTCATGGAAAATGAGGAGATGGGGATCTTTATTGATCCGGAGCAGCCCGCTGATTATGAAGTGCATGGTTCGGCATCTCATGATATCCTGGAAGAATTTAACCAGCTTGTTGCACTGCACAACCATAACATAAGGGAAATCCAGCAAAAGATTCTGGAAGCAGAGGTTATGGGCTTGGAGGAAGACGCAGCCGATCTGACCGAAAGCTACCATACAACAGTGGAAAGCAAGCAGAAAGCAAAGAAAAACTTTATTCGCGAACACAATGACCAAAGTGTTGCGGTTTATCTTGCTTCCCGTCATCTTGCCCCCGGAATGGATGGAGCAGAAATGACCGAACTGGTTGAAATTTTTGATCCTTCCCTGGAGGACAATTCTTATTTTCAGAGCCTTTCCCAACGGGCGGATAGGTTGATGCAGGTTGCTGCAGGAAAAGAGGCACCGGGCTTTTCAATGACTAACCCTGTAGGAGAGAAAATCTCCCTTGAGGATTTCAGGGGCCAATACCTGCTGGTTAGTTTCTGGGCTTCTTGGTGTCCCTATTGCCGGCAGGAAAACCCTCATCTGGTAGGATTGTATGAAAAATTTCAGGATCAAAATTTTGAAATTCTGGGTGTTTCCCTGGACCGTGATAAAGAAGCATGGCTTACCGGCATTGAAGATGACGGACTTACCTGGCCCCAGGTTAGTGATCTGCGGGGTTGGCAAAATGAAGCCTCCACGCGCTACGCCGTATTCAGCATACCTTCCAATGTGCTCATCGATCCGGAAGGGGTTATTATCGGACGGAATATGAAGGTTCAGGAGCTGGAAGAAAAGCTGGAAAAGCTTTTGGGACTTCCTGCATGAAAAAAACCGTCAAAAGGGTTTCTATTTCTTTTGACGGTTGACTATCTGAAATTATGCAAGCTATCCTTCAGTAGTGAGATGGCTTTGTTTAGCGTCTGCCCCTGCGCATATCGCCGCGGCGCATGTCTCCACGTCGCATGTCATCGCCTCTCAGGCCTTGTCCTCTCCGTCCAAGGTGGCGGCTGTCAAACTGCAGACGCTGTTCTTCAGTAAGCATTTGCCGGATATCCTGCCGGTGAGCCGCATTTTCTTTCAAGTGCCTGGCACGAAGTTCTGATATTTCATCAATGATCCGGTTTACTTCATCCATGTTAGGCTGAGCTTTGGTCATTTCGGTACGTTTTTTCACTCTTAATGCGTCCATTTGGTTGCGGTATTCTATTCTCTGTTCCAGGCGGGCATTGCGCAATTCCCTGATTTTTGTTTCCTGCTCAGAAGTAAGGTTATCTATTCCTATGCAAACTTCTGCACGGCGCTCCATGGGTCTGGCATCGCGGCGGGCCATTCCTCTTTGTGAAAAGGCCTCTGCTGCCATGCCAAAGATGAACAAAAATGTGATGGAAAAAAACATTAACTTTTTCATGATATTAAAATTTAAATGGTAAATATTTTCTTTACTCCTTTGATGCTTTAGGTAAGAAAAAGTTTAATCTCGTTAAAAGAAATTGTAAAACCTCCATTTGCGGCGATGAATGAGAAAGGTTAGGATTTTTTAGACCGGGCCCGGTCCCTGATATTTAAGGTGAGGGATAAAACAAAGGCAATGAATGCGGCAATAACCGTGATATTGTCCACCAGTCTGGCAGGCAAAGTTTGACCGGTTATTCTAAAAATCAGGTAATTGATGTAAGAGGAAGGCAGGCCGGTTTCTCCCAGCTCACGGAGTATTTGCCAATGCCATTCTGTTAGAGGACAGTAGCCTATTCCATAAAAAAGCCCAAGCAAAAACCAGGAAGCTAAAGTCAGAAGAAGCGCAATCAGGTTCCAAAAACGGGTTTTTTTCCATATCCAGCCAAAAAGGTTAAAAACTACCAGGGCCAGGTGAAACACAAAAAAGAAAATATCCAGGAATTCAAACCAGGTCATGGGCAATCCAATTCAGTGCAGGATTAATAAACTTTCAAAAAGCCTTTCAAAATTCAAAAGCATAAGTTTTCCACAAAATACAATTTTTTTCAACAATATTTTTTCCGGGCTTTTCCGTTTTGCTTAAAAGCAAAAAGAAACCAGGGTTTTTGGTCAAGGCTGTCCAAACAAAATTGAATGATAAGTTGTTTTTTATTAGGAATGATTTTTTACTTTTGTGTCAATTTTCAAAGTCTTTTAATAAAACAGTCAGATATGATCCGGAAGTTTTTTACCCCCAAGGTGCTGGTAATTACCGGCATTATTTTATTTGCTGCCGTTATGCGTCTGTTGCCGCATTATCCTAATTTTACCCCGATTGCTGCCATAGCGCTTTTTGGAGGAGCATATTTAGGAAAGCGCTGGCTGGCCCTTTTTGTGCCGCTTTTTGCCCTGTTTGTCAGTGATCTTTTCCTGGGCTTTCATGGGTTTATGATTCCGGTTTATATCAGTTTTGCCCTTGTGGTGCTACTAGGTAATCTGATGCGAAACAATATTCGCATCCCGATGGTAATTGGCGGTTCTCTCGCCGGCTCTACCCTGTTTTTTCTGCTCACAAATTTTGCAGTATGGTTAGGAAGTCCCTATTATGCTCAGAATATCGGAGGTCTGATGACATGCTATACGGCGGCTATCCCCTTTTATCATGTTGGAATTCTGGGCGATTTATTTTACAATACCTTGTTTTTCGGTAGCTTTTACTTTTTATCCCTGCGTTATCCTGCACTGAAACGTGTTTGAAAAAATTATTGATATTAAATAAAAAAGCCTTTCCCTTTCCGGAAAGGTTTTTTTGTTTGGCATAAGTGTTGTATTGGCAATTCACCCTTTTTGAGTAATTTTGTAAAAGGGTACAAGTCCCTTTTTACCAAGAAAAAATCCAATGGCCCTCACATTTTTTAAAACCCCGAGAAACAAGAAGTTTAATTACCGTCCGGTTTATTATGACCAGAAAAAGGATGAGCGCGATCAGCGATTAAAAAGTGCTTTTGAAGAGGAAAATGCAGATTATGAAAAAGCACTTCGGGAGCGCATGCGAACGCGCTGGAAGAGAACCTCCGAAGCCAGATCGCGCCGGGCTTCCAATCAGCGATTGGTGATCATCTTTGTGATTATTTTTTTGTTGTTTTACCTGGTCTTTTTTATTTAAAGAAACAGAAAAACCGAAATTGGCTAAATGTCAGATGTAATTAAGCTCCTTCCGGATGCGGTAGCCAACCAGATTGCTGCAGGAGAGGTGATTCAGCGGCCTGCCTCAGCTGTGAAAGAATTGATGGAAAATGCCATTGACGCAGGTGCTACCCAAATAAAACTCATTATAAAAGACGCCGGAAAAACCCTCATTCAACTGGTGGATAACGGGCATGGTATGTCGGAGACCGATGCCCGACTGTGTTTTGAGCGCCACGCCACTTCAAAGATCAATCAGGCAAGCGACCTTTTCAGTATAAGAACCATGGGATTCCGGGGCGAAGCCCTGGCTTCCATAGCGGCTATTGCCCGGGTGGAAATGAAAACCAGAAAAGCCGAAGATACCATGGGTACGGAAATGATCATTGAAGGGTCGGTAACCCAAACCCAGCAGCCCTGTCAGTGTCCTAAAGGAACCAATATTTCCGTAAAAAACCTGTTTTTCAATACCCCTGCCCGCCGCAACTTCCTCAAGTCCGAAAACGTCGAGAAAAGCCACATTATCAGTGAGTTTATGCGGGTTGCCATTGCCAATCCGGATATTGGACTGATGATGTACCAAAACGGACAGCTTACCCACCAAATAGAACAAAGCCCTCTTAAACAACGTATTGTCAATCTTTTTGGAAACAACTATAATCAAAGACTGGTACCTGTTGAAGAAAAAACAGAAATTGTAAATATAAACGGCTTTGTGGTTAAGCCCGAGTTTGCCAAAAAGAAAAGAGGCGAACAGTTCTTTTTTGTTAACAAACGGTTTATCCGGTCACCATACCTGAATCATGCTGTTGAACAAGCTTACCAGGAGTTGATCCCGGAGGATATGTTTCCCTCCTTCTTCGTTTTTCTTGAGCTGGATCCCGATCAGATTGATGTGAACGTGCATCCCACCAAAACGGAGATTAAGTTTCAGGACGAGCGTTACATTTACCAGATATTAAAAACCACCGTAAAACGATCTCTGGGGCGGCACCATATTACCCCCACCCTTGATTTTGAGCGGGAAACCGCTTTTGATCACCTATCGCCATCCAAGGGGAAGCGGGTAAATCCCCCCTCCATCCAAATCAATCCGGACTACAACCCCTTTTCTTCCGGACAAAAAGGAGGCACATCGTCCCGTAGCCTTTCCGGCAGCATCAATCCTGCTCAATGGGAAAAATTGTATCCCGACAAAGACCAGGTGCCCCATGGCCCGGGTCATGGAAAGCAAACTGCCATTACTTCCGATTGGGATGACTTGCAGAGCCAGGATGGTAAAAAGCAATTTCTTCAGCTACGCAGCCGGTTTATTCTGGTACCGGTTAAATCAGGGCTGATGGTCATTGATCAGCAAAGGGCGCATGAAAGAATATTGTTTGAAAGGTTCTTGTTTATGCTGAAAAACCGTAAGTCCACTTCCCAGCAATTGTTGTTTCCGGAAAACATTCATCTTCCTGAAAATGATATTGAACTGCTTAGAGAAATGATGGCACAGGTGAAAGCGCTTGGATTTGAGATCAGTGAATTCGGGAAAAATACTTTTGTGGTGAATGCTATCCCGACAGATATAACGGAAAATGAATCCTTGCAGGATGTACTGGAAGGGATTATTGAAAATTACAAGAAAAACAAGATCGAACTTAAACTGGATGTTCAAACCAATGTTGCCAGGTCCATGGCAAAAAAGCTGGCCATTCGCCATGGCAAAACCCTGAGCCAGGAAGAAATGCTGGCGCTGACCAACTCGCTTTTTGCCTGCAGCATGCCCAATCAGTCCCCCGCAGGAAAGCCGATTGTGACCATCGTGGGTGAGGAAGAATTATCGGGGAAGTTCAAATAAACTTAAAAATACTATTTTTGCCTTTTGTCCGTAACAAGGATAACCAGAATGGTCGGTAAACTTTTTTTCCCGGCCAATGTTCTTACAATGAACCTTTAAAAATATAAATCACAGATGATGCAAGTCAGACGCGGCGGATTTAGCCTGCTACCGTTGGTTGTGAAAAATTTACTGATAATTAATGGTTTGTTTTTCCTGGCCACCATTTCTTTTGGTTCTGCATTTAACCTCAATCTTATAAAGATATTGGGGCTTCACATGCCCGGCTCCCCTTTTTTTGAGCCCTACCAGCTGGTTACCCATATGTTCATGCACGCTTCCTTTTCCCACATATTTTTCAATATGTTCGCTTTGTGGATGTTTGGTACGGCAATTGAAAACCTCATGGGTCCTAAGCGGTTTTTGACCTATTACCTGATTACAGGGTTCGGAGCAGCTTTTTTGCATCTTGGGGTTAGTTATATTGAAATGCTTAACCTGCGCAGTGAATTGCTTGCCGCAGGTTATAGCATGAGCGACTTGCAAAGGTTTATCGATACCGGCTCATACCAGGTCATATCAGGAGTATCTGAAAGAGACCTGGTTAATTATCTGGCTAAGTTTCTGGTCCCTACCGTAGGTGCTTCCGGGGCTGTGTTTGGCATACTGCTCGCCTTTGGAATGTTTTTTCCCAACAGTTATATTTACCTGTTCTTTGCCATTCCTGTAAAAGCCAAATATTTTGTAATGGCATACGGTGCCCTGGAATTGTTTTTTGGAATAGCCGACAGACCTGGAGATAATGTCGCCCATTTTGCCCACCTTGGAGGAATGGTTTTTGGCTTTTTACTGATCTATTACTGGCGCAGGAAAGGGAAAATTTATTATTGATCCGGGGCAATTGGTTCCGGTTTGCCAAAAGGTTTTACAATACTTTTAACTTAGTTTTCAGGAATGCAAAAGTCCATTTTTCAGGAAATAAAAGATTTCTTTTTAAGGGGTTCCATCCTGGCAAGGCTCATTGGGATCAATGTTGCGGTTTTTATCCTGGTTAACCTGATCCGGGTTTTCTTTTTTTTACTCAATATTGATGGTGCCGGAGATGCCTTAGGCCATTGGCTTGCGGTATCTTCCAATGTACATGTGATCCTTCACCGGCCCTGGACCCTCATTACCTATATGTTTCTGCATTTTGACTTTCTCCACATTTTGTTTAACATGATCGTGCTTTATGTCGGAGGAAGATTATTTTCGGAGTTTATCGGCCCGGAAAGGCTCACAGGCACTTACCTGATCGGTGGGTTGGCAGGAGCAATTTTCTATGTGGTTTCCTTTAATGTTTTTCCTGTTTTTGCAGAAGTTGCTCCCTTTTCCATAGCACTGGGAGCATCAGCTTCCGTGTTGGCCGTTTTTATCGCCATTGCCGTTTATATGCCCAATTACCAGCTTCCGCTATTGCTCCTTGGGCGGATCAGGCTAAAATACATTGCCATATTTTTTGTGGTTTTGGACATTATCAGCATAGACAAAGGAAACCCCGGAGGACACCTGGCTCATCTTGGGGGCGCATTCTGGGGTTTTATATATGCTACCATGCTAAAAAGCGGGAAAGACCCTGCCCTGGTGCTTGGTTTTTATCTTGATAAGTTTGTCGGTCTTTTTCACCGCAGACCAAAAATGAAGGTGGAATACACCAGGGAAAGACCTGTTACAGATGAGGAATATAACCGGCAGCGTGCCGAAAGACAGAAAAAAATGGACAAGATCCTGGATAAAATTTCCAAAAGTGGCTATGAAAGCCTCACAAAGGAAGAAAAAGAACTTCTGTTTAAAATGGGAGACAAATAAGGAAACTTTCCAAATGTAATTTGATGAATAGGTCTTGGTCAAAATTATCCTTGTTGGGCAAGCTGGTCCTCTTTGTTAATTTTTTTTCTCTTTTTCCTCTCTTATTCGGCTTCTATTGATTATCGGACTTTATCCCGGAATTTGGCGGATACATTGATGGTAAAAAGGGGTATTGGACAAATCCATATGCATGCAATCTCTGGCTTTTGCATTGTTTGCATTTTCCAGTCCGGGCAGAGAATTAAGACAAATAATTCCCATATTTGAATCCGGAAGCATACCTTCCAGGAACTATAAAATTTGAAACTTAACTTTCAAAACAAATTTAATTTTCTTAACTTTATTTTTTGTGAATTGATTGGTAATAAACCTATTCAAAAAAACTTAAAAACTACAGAATTATGAAAAAGTGCATCTTTATTTTTCTGATCATGATTTTAAGTACTCAGCTTGTCATGGCACAGGATTACCAGACGGGGATCGGGGTACGCGGAGGCGTTTTCAACGGTGTGAGTTTCAAGCACTTTGTTGCTGAAAGGGATGCGGTGGAAGCCGTAGCGGCCTTCCATTTCGGTGGATTATTCATGGCAGGGATGTTTCAGCGTCATGCGATGGCGTTCGATACACCCGGGCTTTACTGGTATTATGGTGCAGGTGCCCATATAGGATTTTATGAAGGCAGGCACCGCCCGGCCTGGTTTGACGAAAGGGACCGCGATTATGTGGTTTTTGGTGTAAATGGAGTCGTGGGTATGGAATATAAAATCGAAGAAGTTCCGATCACCATTGGACTTGATGTTACCCCTGCTTTGAATATTGTTGATAGATTTCGGGTTTGGACCGGCGCCGGACTGACTTTGCGTTATGTTTTTTAAGGGTTTTCTCCAAAGCATCTGCCCTGGTAAAAGGTATTAAGTGTTTGTATGATGGTGGTCATTTTTTTGACCACCATTTTGTTTTTCCCCTTTTGGAATTATAGTAGGGGCATTTATTTTGATGCCTCAAAGTATTGTTGCTATTTTTGCACAAAACAATTTCCATGGCCTTTAAGCTCATTTCGGATTTTTCCCCCACTGGTGATCAGCCGGAAGCCATTGCCGAACTGGCAAAAGGAATGGAAATGGGTTTGCCATTTCAGACCCTGCTTGGGGTTACCGGTAGTGGAAAAACTTTTACTATTGCCAATGTTGTTGAAAGGATTCAGCGTCCCACCCTGGTATTGAGCCATAACAAAACCCTGGCTGCACAGCTGTATGGAGAGTTCAAGGCTTTTTTCCCTGAGAATGCAGTGGAGTATTTTGTTTCCTATTACGATTATTATCAGCCCGAAGCTTACCTGCCTACCACAAACACCTATATTGAAAAAGATCTTTCCATCAATGATGAAATTGAAAAACTAAGGCTTAGTGCCAGCAGCGCACTTTTGTCTGGCAGACGCGATGTGATCGTGGTCAGTTCGGTTTCATGTATATACGGAATAGGCAATCCCGATGATTTTAATGCCAATATCATCCGTCTTACCAAAGGGGATGTAATACCCCGGAATAAACTTTTGCACCGGCTTGTAGGAAGCCTTTACAGCCGTACCACTCTGGAATTTACCAGGGGAAGTTTTCGGGTAACCGGGGATACCGTGGACGTGTTTCCTGCCTATTCCGATACGGCTTTTCGCATTCTTTTTTGGGGGGATGAGATTGAAGCCTTGGAATCTTTTGATCCGGAAAGCGGAAAAAAGATCAGGGATTTTGAGCATATCGCCATCTATCCCGCCAATTTGTTTGTTACCAGTCAAAGGCGCATGGAGTCTGCCATACGCCAAATACAGGATGACCTGGTAAAACAGGTAGCCTTTTTTAAAGAACATGGAAAAGATCTGGAGGCCAAACGCTTGGAGGACAGGGTAAATTACGATCTGGAAATGATCCGTGAACTGGGTTATTGCTCGGGTATTGAAAACTACTCCCGATATTTTGACGGAAGAATGCCCGGCACCCGGCCTTTTTGCCTGCTGGATTATTTTCCTGAAGACTTTCTGATGGTGGTAGATGAAAGCCATGTGACCATTCCGCAGGTTCATGCAATGTACGGAGGGGATTTTTCCCGCAAGCAAAACCTTGTGGAATATGGCTTCCGGCTTCCGGCAGCTTTGGATAACCGCCCGCTTAAATTTGATGAGTTTGAGAGCCTGATGCATCAGGTAATATTTGTCAGTGCAACCCCTGCCGATTACGAACTGGAAAAGAGTGAAGGCGTGATTGTGGAACAGTTGATCAGGCCTACCGGTCTGCTGGAGCCTGCCATTGATGTGCGCCCCAGCCTCAACCAGATTGACGACCTGCTTGAAGAGATCAACCAGCGTACCGGATTGGATGAAAGGGTGCTGGTAACTACCCTTACCAAACGAATGGCGGAAGAGCTGACCAAATACCTCAATAACGCGGGCGTCAAATGCCGGTACATCCACTCCGATGTGGATACCCTTGAAAGAGTGGAGATCTTAAGGGATTTGCGTTTGGGCAATATTGATGTACTGATCGGTGTCAACCTGCTCAGGGAGGGACTTGACCTTCCTGAAGTTTCTCTTGTAGCGATTCTGGATGCAGACAAGGAAGGTTTTTTACGTTCGGAACGATCATTGATACAAACCAGTGGCAGGGCAGCCCGGAATTTGAACAGCAAAGTGATCATGTATGCAGATAAAATAACGCGTTCCATGCGGGTCACCATTGATGAAACCAACAGAAAACGGGAAAAACAATTAAAATACAACGAGGCCAATAACATCACCCCTGCCCAGATCAGAAAGTCGGTCGAAGCCATTCATGGGCAAACATCCGTTGCCGATCGAAAACTAAGAGATGAAAAAGCTTATGTAGAAAAGCAGGAAGCAGATATTGCCGCCGACCCCGTTGTAAAATATATGGGTAAGGAACAGTTGCAAAAAGCCATTAACCGTAGCCGCAAACAAATGGAAAAAGCTGCCAAAGAGCTTGATTTTGTTCAGGCCGCCAAATGGAGAGATGAGTTTTTTGCCCTGGAAAAAGTTTTTAAAGAAAGATTTTTATAAAAAATATCTGGTAATGAAACTTCACGATTTGCTAAAAAAGCGCCGGTCTCAGTATTATCCAATGTTTAAGCCAGACCTGGAAAAGGACAATACGTTTATTCTGGATTTTTCAGGCCGTAATAAGGATTTGGATGCTTTGTCGTTTTCTGACACCTTGCTGCTTGATAAATATGTTTTTGGTAAACTCACCGGTAATGGGGCGATATACGGATATGGTGGATATATGGAGGATCGGGAGGTTTACAGAAGGAGCCCTTTGTTTGCCGGCTCACAGGAAAAAGCACGCAGTGTTCACCTCGGGATTGATGTATGGACCGAAAAAGGGAAAGAAATATTCCTTCCTTTGAATGGCAGGGTGCACGGCTTTCAGAACAACAAACAATTCGGGGATTATGGACCGACCATTATTATGGAGCACCAGCTCGAGGATGTTGTTTTCTATACACTATATGGTCACCTTGATCTGGACTCGTTAAACGGATTGAAGATTGGAATGCCTTTTAAGGCCGGAGATTTGTTAGGCAGAGTTGGCAGTTTTCCTGTTAACGGGGACTGGCCCCCTCACCTCCATTTTCAAATCATCGGGGATTTAATGGGAAATAAAGGAGATTTTCCCGGGGTTTGCCTGCAGGAGGAAAAAGAATATTACCGCAAAATCTGCCCTGATCCTGGCATCTTTTTCCCGAAATTAAGCTGAATATTTAGGCTGAGGGATTTAAAAAAATACCTATTTTTGCCGCCAAAGCCACTGTTTCTGATTTTTGGCTATCAATGAATGTCAACCATAAGATTTTTATCGAAGAAAAAAAAGTTAGCTGTGGACGTATTTAAAAAAACGACAAATAATATGGGCCCTTTGGGCCAATACGCAAGCCAGGTTCATGGTTACTGGACCTTTCCCAAGCTGGAAGGTGAGATATCTACCCGTATGAAGTTTCGGGGAAAAGAAAAACTGGTTTGGAGTTTAAATAATTACCTTGGTCTGGCCAACCATCCCGAAGTACGTAAGGCTGATGCAGAGGCTTCTGCCCAATTCGGGTTAGCCCTTCCAATGGGTGCCCGCATGATGTCCGGCCAAACCGATCTTCATGAAAAACTCGAACAGGAGCTGGCAGATTTTGTTGGGAAAGAATCGGCTTATTTGCTCAATTACGGTTACCAGGGAATGGTATCCATCATTGATTCACTGGTTGACCGCAAGGATGTAATTGTTTATGACTCGGAATCGCATGCATGCATCATCGACGGGGTGCGCCTTCACATGGGCAAACGGTTCGTTTATCCGCATAACAACATAGAAAATCTGCGCAAGCAATTGGAGCGGGCCACCAAAATGTGTAAAGAAACAGGAGGTGGAATCCTGGTAATTACTGAAGGCGTTTTTGGCATGTCAGGCGATCTGGGCAAGCTGGATAAAATAGCCGCCCTCAAAAAGGAATTTTCTTTCAGGCTGTTGGTAGACGATGCTCATGGTTTTGGAACCATGGGAAATACTGGAGCCGGTGTTGGAGAGTACCTTGGCGTGCAGGATGAGATTGACGTGTATTTCGGAACTTTCGCCAAATCGGTAGCTTCCATAGGAGCATTTGTTGCTGCGCCCAGAGAAGTGATCGTCTACCTGATGTACAACATGCGCAGCCAGATCTTTGCCAAATCTCTGCCCATGGCTTTGGTTGTGGGTGCCCTGAAAAGGCTGGAACTGATCCGCAATCATCCTGAATTGCGTGACCAGCTCTGGACGATCGCCAATGCATTGCAGAAAGGACTCAAAGACAGAGGATTTAATATTGGGAATACCCAGTCTCCCGTTACCCCGGTATTTTTAAATGGCGGTCCCCAGGAAGGCGCCAACCTTGCACACGACCTTAGGGAGAATTTCAATATTTTCTGTTCTGTAGTGACTTACCCGGTTGTTCCCAAAGGCGTTATCATTATCAGGCTTATTCCTACGGCCATTCACACCCTTGAAGATGTGAACTATTCCCTGGAAGCTTTTTCGAAAATTAAAGCAAAGCTGGATGCAGGTGAATATGCCAGTGGAAAGTTTGTTGATGTGAAGACTTCCTGATAGGAGAAAATACTATGATGAAGACCGGGTAGTTTTTTAAAGTGAAGCTATCCGGTTTTTTATATCAGCCCGTCCAGATCTTTTTCAAGATCCCTTAGACAACTGTTTATTAAGGGCAAGCCTTTGGAAGCATCGGAAAGGTCGTTATTTCTGGCCTGAATATAAAGATAATTGGAAAGTTCATGCAGGCGGGAAGCACCAATGGTGCCGGCAAGGCCCTTAAGGGTATGCAAAAACTCGGTGTATGATTTTTCATCCTGATTAGCAACAGCAGCCTCCATGTTTTCGGTAAGTTCGCGGGCATCTTCAAAAAATGAAGCAAAAATCTCCTGCAAAACTGCGGGCTGGCTTTGGGTTTGCTTTTGAAGAGTGGTAAGGGTATCTCTGTTAATAACCGGTAATTGCCTTAAATCGTCCAGAAAAATATCGAAAGGTTCATTTTTCGTCATATTGCTTTTGTTTTTTGTACACTTCTTCTAATTTTTTTCCGGCTTCTTCAAGGGCTTTTTCCATTATTTTTACTTCAATGACCTGCCCGAGTTTCTCAGCGATATTTTTGATAAGGATCTTTTCATTAATGTGAAACGGGTCCTTTTTTATAATTGGTTTTTCTTCCAGGTAGCCCACGCGTATGTATCCAAGTTTTTGTTTTTTGGCTTTTATGGGAGAGGTATAGGTCCATTTGGTTTCCCGGAAATTTTTCGTGGCATACCGCTTTTTCTGATACACTATTTCCACCCAGGTATCATGCGAGTATTTAAGGCCGTAAGGAATGATATCCAGGGTGCGTTTCAATATCCCTTCAAAAGTAATACCCGGCACTCCGGTAATATCAGAAATATCAAAAAGGCAATTTAGCTGTTTGATTTTCTGGTTCAGGGAAGAGGTGAGTTTATAAAGTTTTTCTTCTGCGTTTTTTTTATCCGTAATATCCGATAGTACCATAATGGCCCCGGACGTTTCTTCCTTATTTTTCCTGGGATAGCTTATGCTCAGGCTGGCCCAGATGGTTTCACCATCTCCCCTGCCAAGCTGAACTTCTTCTTTATGGGGCAACCCGCCTGGGTTTTGCCGGTCAAACCCCAGGTTTTGTCGGTCTTCGGCAGCCAAAACAAAATCCAAAAATGATTTTCCGTAAATATTTTCCC